>Ga0160422_10000913_pt1 | contig 18231 bp, 8 predicted proteins | sample Fk160mmetaG_FD_108192 | JGI IMG/M metagenome (GOLD analysis project Ga0160422, IMG submission 108192) | Marine microbial communities from the Central Pacific Ocean - Fk160115 60m metaG | ecosystem: Environmental > Aquatic > Marine > Oceanic > Photic zone | place: The Central Pacific Ocean... | reverse complement strand
TTACTCTTGGGTAGAGATGATGCTGTCAAAGGGCATGATTTCGCCTTCGAAATCATGCGGGAATTTCAGAAGAATGGCTCAACGTTTGAATTGCATTGTACTGGACGCAAGAGCGCTCCTGATAATCTTTCGAACGTCGTCGCACACGGTTGGGTTTCCATTGAGGAGAAGGTTAAACTCCTTCAGGAGTCGTCGTTATTGCTTCTACCTTCCAAGTACGAAGGGCAACCGATGGTCGCCCTCGAAGCGCTTGCTTGTGGAACACCCGTGCTTGCGTCAAAATCACTTCATTCTCTTCCTGATGTCATCTTTCGGCCTGATGAAGAGACAATTGAGTGTTGGGCTGATTCGATTGAGAATCTTTTGAGAGCTGAGATTGAATTAGGCAACGCAACAAACGCACATAACATCGATTCCATCAACTTGAACCTTCTTGATGTGTATCGAGGATTGATTCAATGACCGTCATGAATTTCTTTTGTTCGTCTTCTTCGGTGTGATTTACCACGACATCCAATTCATATGCATCCAGGATGGCATTAGAGACAGCATCCACATCATCGAATGTGGCCACAGTACCAAGTTTGTTTTTGAGGCAAAACTCGCCCATAGGAGTGTTTGCAGTTGTGACAGTAGGGCGGCCAAATGCGGCTGCATCAAACATCTTTACAGGTAAAGCCCCTCGTCGTATGTTTTCTTTTTCGGGATTGTATAATGCATACATGATATCGATTTCAGCCATCAATTCGTTGAGTTCGTTTTCATCAAACGGTCCACGGTAGTCTATGTTAGGGTAGTTTTTCGTCAACCGATCAACACAAGGCCCATCTCCTGCAAAGATTGGACTGAACCCTATTTTTTTGCAACTCTCGATGAGCAACACCATCGCATCATAATCTCGAATTCGGCCAAAAAACCCGATTTTTTTCGTCTTGGGCCGCGGCAAAGAATTCGAATTTCTCAAATTCAGCACAACAGTTGACTTAATCGAGAAGTGTTGTTCAAAATACATGGATAGTCCTGCAGAGGAAGTGAAAAAACCATCAAAGGATGAGACACTTTTCCTCAGTTGTTTCTTCATTCTCGCTGAAAGCAATTTTCTCAGAAAATTGGTTTTCTGCATGACAGGCCACGCGTGTGCTATGTCATGTAAATCGAGCATTCTACGCGCAGCATGGATGTTTTTCGTTCCAATTGAATCTGAATCATTGTAAAGAACAAGATCAAACTGACCTTTCAATGCGTTGAGAAATTTCTGTTTTTGCCTCACTACAGTTATCGGGAAGGATGCTGCCCTGCTTCCAATTCGAACGCGAAAAATCGTGTATCCATTTCGAATCGTTTTCTGATCAAGCTCATGCGCGCGGTCCCAGGCATAAATGGTCACGTCATGACCTGCTTCAGCAAGCCACCGAGCATGACGCTCCACACGTGGATCCGGCGAGCACCCATTGGTTACAATCAATGCGATTTTACTCATAGTTGTCACCTTGAAGAACCCCTGCTAATGTTCGAATTGAGTGCTCCCATCCAAGATACTCTGCTGCATATGTTTTCGCCTCAGAACTTAAAATCGCGAGGTCATTTGAATCGATTGAATTAACGAATTTGACGATTGAATCAACAGCTTTCGGCCCTTCAAAAAGATGCATCCAAGGTTTCTTTCCATCAACAAATCGATGTCCAGAATGGTCGATTCCGACAACAAGCAATCCGGATGCTAGATATTCCCCTCTTTTTAATGGGCTTGCCAATGCCCAGACGCGTCGATTGGGCATTGGGAGTACACCGATGTGATGATTTGACAATTCCTTGAGGATTTCATCATGATTCATTTGTTCTTTAAATCGAAACAGGCTTGGAAACAATTTGCACATTCTTTCGACTGCACTGGTAACGTTCCCGTCTCCGATAAGGGTCAATTGACAATCGACTCCTTGTTTATTCATCTCTTTGACGGTATCCATAAATTCGAGAATGCCTCGATGCCGATCCAATCGACCGTGGTAGACAAATTTCCAAGGTTCAGTATCGGTTTTAACCAGGTTTTCACCGATGGAATTGACGACGGTTCCTGCAGGCACAACGGCCAAGTCGTTGGATTCAATTCCAAGTTGACGTTTTACAAAATCAGCATGTTTCGGAGATACAACAAAGCCATGTTTTGCAACCCCTTCGTATACTGTTTTCCATGATTTCTTCCAAACCTTCCATTGCAGGGATGCTAAAAGACCTTGATCCGCTGGAGGCGAGCGATCCATGAGATAGACGGGTACGGCAAGATTGGCAAGTATCGAAATTACCTTGTAACCGACCTGCCAATCAACGATAGCGGCTTCAAAATTCGGTGCTATCGAAGGTAGAATTTTTTTCACATTCTTTGAGAAGCTCAATCCTTGCAATCCTCTTTTATGCGATTGTTGAACCGAAATGTGATCCCATGGAAAACCATCATGTTGACCGTTTTGATCAGGATTTATAATTGTCAAATCAAATCCTTCTTGCATCAATCCATGCGATAATGCCAGAGGAGTCGTGGCACAGAAATCATCGAATTTTCGATGCGTAATCCAAACAATGTGCATAAGAAATCTCCAAGTAATCTATATTCGATTGGAGCATGATATCTCATGTTCAATCATTTTCGTAATGCCCGACTCAAATCGATCGTCGATGGTTCGTCCTAGGGTCAATGAAATTCTGCTGTTGTCTCCGACGGAGTGAAGAATATCACCTTCTCTCGCTGCAGTGTAAAGTGGAGTGAGCGGCTCTGCGATGTGTCCTGTTTTGACGAGATTCTCATTTATGATTTGCACAATGTCAAGTACTGAATGTTGGTAATTGCATGAAACATTTGCCTCCGAGAATTCAAACTCAATATCTCGTACAATCAAATCTACAACAACATCGGACACGTCACGAACGTGCACGAAATCCCTGGTCTGCTTACCGTCCCCGTAGATCGTTGGTGCTTCACCTCCAAGCATTTTTTGGATAAAGTTTGGAATCACAGAAGCGTATGCTGAATCGGATCTCTGACTTGGACCATAGATATTGAAAAAGCGCAGTGACATAGCGTTAAGTCCGGTGTTACGAGCATCTCGTATCTGCTCCTCATTGATCGCTTTTGATTCTGCGTATGGAGAAATTGTTCGTATCTCTGAATTTTCATCAAGTGGCAAATGCGATGGATTTCCGTAGACAGCTGCACTTGATGCATGAATGAGTCCCAAGATTTTTCCTTCGAGAGCGCAATCAATCACATTTTGTAATCCATTGACGTTTACGTCAATTGTTTCATCAGGGTTGATAATCGATTCTTGAACGGAAACCTGTGCAGCCAAGTTGACTACGTATGAGCAGGACTCAATTGCGTGTTCTACTGCTTCTCTTGAACGAATATCTCCTTGGTAGATGTTCACACCGGTTTTCTCGAAGTGTAATCTCTCTGACGAGTTTGCTTCCCGAATATCAAGAATATTCACACTCCAACCCCGTTCAACGAAAATCTTGCAACATTCGAGGCCTATGAATCCTAAACCACCAGTGATAAGGACTCTCGGCATATTTCATCTAGGGAATCAAACTACACATATTCTTCGATTGTCAATTCAACGGCAGAAATTGTTTATTTTCGAGGCGATTAAATTGAAAACACAATAAATTCCACGAAAATCACGTATCGGCCGTACGTTTATGGCCAAACATCAAGAAGCATTCATGCAACGGTTTCGCATGGATGATGACGGTTCTATTCAGAAATCGTCAGCAGATTTAGAGTCGCTTACTTCTTCATACCGTCATATTGTCAACCGAAATGAGAGGAATGAACGGGAAATACGCCGTCTTCGAAATAGTGTTTCGTTCCAACTCGGTCTTCATTTGACAAAAGCTGTTCGACAACCGTGGCGTTTACTGTTGCTACCGATTTCATTCCCAATCTTTGCACTTCAACTCGGTTTACGAAGGATTGGAAGAAGTCCAATGCATGAACAATTGAGTGCGAGCAGAACAAGTTCTGAAGACCGAAATCACAGCATTGTTTTGTTTCCAACAAACGGCGTTGGTTTTGGTCACTTTACGCGCATGTATGCAGTCGCTCGTGCCTTGAGGAGAAAAGATCCATCGCTTGAAATCGTATTCTTTACTCCGATGCCAACGCTGCATATCCTGTACAATGAACAATTCCCCACCTACCATATCGCAGGCAGGTACAAGCATGCAGATATGACCGCTTCACAATGGAATGGTCTTGTAGAAGACATGCTTCATTTGATATTCGAAGCGCATCGACCAAAGTGGTTCATGTTCGATGGCGCTTTTCCTTATCGCGGTATGTTGAATGCAATTGCGGCCCAACCGGGATTAGAGAAATGGTGGATGCGTCGCGGCTCTGTAAAGGCCAATAAATCAATCCCAGTTGACAGTCAAGACTTTTTTGATGGAATCATTATTCCTGGAGAGGCTGAAAACATTGAGTTTGATGAAAATGAACATTCCGTATCGCCAATACAGGCCATTGGCGTTGATGAGGCATGGGAACGGCAATCTGCTCGGTCGCGGTTGGCGGTCCCTGATGATGCAAAGGTTGTTTATGTTCAATTAGGAGCAGGACGCATCAATGACATCCAGAGTGATTTACAAATTGTTTTGGATGGCCTTTTCGAGCATCAGAATGTCTATGTTGTTCTCGGGGAATCCATGTTAGGAGAGCGTCTTTCTTTTACTCATGAAAGGCTAAGAATAATCCGAGATTATCCAAATGCCTTGTACGCATTGGCTTTTGATGCATCGGTTCAAGCAGGTGGCTACAATTCGTACCAAGAGATGCGGATGTTTGGAATTCCAACGTTATTCATACCGAACACACAAACAGGTATGGACGATCAAATAGCTCGCTGTCGCCAAGCAGAAACCGAGGGGTGGGGCATCTTATCAGATGCAAAGGATAGCGACTTGAAGAATAAGATAAATCAGATTATTTCAATGAAAAGGCAACCGATTCCAATTGAGAACGGTGTAGAATCGGTCATCAATTTACTTAGGATAACGCATTCATAAATTTGTCAAATACCAATTTTGCTTGAATGGCTTCATCGGAAGACAACCACTCGGTCATCGTGTGTTCAGTAATGGAATTAAAGTGCTTTGAATCCATTCTAGGGAGGTATTTTTCAAGATTAGCTTTCGTAACTTCTCTGTATTTTTTTGGCAAAAGATCGATTGAAGGCTGGTAGTAACACTTGAGAAATTCCAAATCGCGAGTAGACCCCTCAAGTCGATTCATTACAACATCAACTATCTTACCAGATGCGTTTTTCAACGCCCATGCAAGTACATTCTCGTGACTGACTGGAAAAGAATCGATTTTCTTTTTGACTTCTGGGATTTTTAATCCTGCCTCTAAATATACGTCATCAATAATCTTATCATTGAGGCGAGCATCAATCAAATTTTTTCTAAAACACTTCCAACAATTTCCGCATGAATTTGGCCATTTACCACGGATGCATGAACGTGTATAGTCCGAAAACGTTGAATTTGAGACAATTATGCTCGTTCCAACCTCACTAACACCAGCTACTGGAAGGTAGAGTGGGATTCCAGCAGCCTCAAACATTCGCCCCCAAAATCTGTAATGAGAGGATGTTTTGTAGTCTCTGGATTTTTCGTGACCGATTCGGTAAGCAGATTCCATTACCGTTCCAAATGCGATGGAATCGATATCGTGACTTGCAGCCAAAGATAGAATCGGAATCGATGGAACCAAGTCTGTGGGAAATCCCAATGGTTTCCTCATATATTCAACATCACATTCCAGTGTCTGCACATCGTAACCTGATTCCATAGCATGCTTGATTGTTGCATAAGCAGCAGACTTGTTGTATATGGATGCGAATTTTTTTAGGGGCCTGTCCATAAAAACGGAGAGAGTATTTTTCGGCATGACAAGTAGACTCGCTGTTGAATCAGCCCCTCCAGAAAATGCAAGAGCAGGCCGTGAGTTTTCAGTTGGATTGTAAGGCTCAACAAATTCATCCAGTAGAAGAACGTCGTATTTTGTAATTAGCCGACATGATTCAGAAAATCTGCGACTGACTTTCCATGGAATAGTAAGCGAGGAATTCACGAAAGGGTGACATACTAGCAGAGTAATCAGCGCAAGATGGTCAGGATGAACTTGATCGATTGTTACACCTTTTGGTAACATTGTGAAGAATTTGCTTGCAGTCATCGTCACATTTTCTGAGTAAATACCGTCGCCATCTTCGAGTGAGAAAGTCCAATGCAACTTGTTCCGTAAACCAGTAACGTTGACTCTCATGGTTGTTCCAGACAAACAAAAGATATAGTGATTAATGCGATAATTTTGTGTAATAATGATATGCTTTGCCAATCAGCAAGAAGCATGGGTAAACTGATTCATGTCGTTGTTGGGGCTCGACCGAATCAGATGAAGGCGGCGCCGTTGTTGAAAGCATTGAGACAACACGAGAAGTTTGAACCCATCCTTGTGGATACAGGTCAACATTACGATCACGAGATGGCTGGAATTTTCATGCAACAATTCGGTATGGGTAAACCAGATTTTTCTTTACAGGTAGGTAGTGGGACTCATGGAGAACAGACTGGAAAAATATTGCAAAGATATGAAGCCTTGTTGCTCGAACATCCACCGTCTGCTACGATAGTAATCGGCGACATAAACAGTACAGTAGCCTGTGCTTTAGCCGCATCAAAACTTCAGATTCCTGTTGTTCACCTTGAGGCAGGATTACGAAGCAACGATAGGAGCATGCCAGAGGAATTAAACAGAATCGTAACAGATCACCTTGCAGATTTACTATGGACTCCATCCGCAGATGGAGATGAAAATTTGCTCAAATCCGGTATTGATAAATCAAAAATTATTCGCGTTGGTAACATTATGATAGACACTTTAGTTTCAATGAAACCGGCAGTCGAAGCATCAACGTTTTTGCAAGGAGTAAAGATTCATCATCAAGAATTTGCTATGGTGACGCTGCACAGACCCAGCAATGTGGATGTACCTGAAACTTTGAACATTCTTCTTGATGAATTGAAAGCTGTTTCGCTCGAGATGGACATTTTATGGCCACTTCATCCACGAACAAAAGCCAGAATACAATCAATAGGTCGAATGGATGAATTGATTGATAACCCTGCGATCCATTTGATGGGTCCGCTAGGGTATATCGATTTCATGAACGGAATTATGCATTCAAACTGTGTGATAACTGATAGTGGCGGCATTCAAGAGGAGACCACATGGCTAGGAGTTCCTTGTATTACACTGCGGCCAAACACTGAGCGACCAATCACTATTTCTCAAGGCACTAATGTTCTTGCAAGTCCTAAAACCCTTCAATCCGAGCTTATTCGTTTACGCAAGGAAGGTCTTCCCGATAGAGAAGAGATTGAATATTGGGATGGTAAGACTGCGCAACGATGCGTTCAATCTCTTGAGCAGTTTCTTTGGAGGTAGGACTCAATATGAATTCTGCTCTACGTGACAGGCAAGCGTTGAAGCGTTTAAGAAAAATGGAGATCTCTGCATCCCTTCGACTCGGTGAGCACATCACTAAGGCGATATCGAAACCGTGGCGGCTTCCAATTTTACCTCTCACATTTCTCCTTTTAGTGGTACGAATAGCAATGGAGCGACTCGGGTGGATCGAGCCTCCTGAATCCAGAGTTGAATGGAAGCGATTTGTGGAAGGAAAAGGCCTTGTTGTCTATGTTGATGGCTACTTAAAATCACATGTTGAAGAAGTCAAACAGGACATTGAGGATTTCCTGACGTTCAGAAAAGATATCGTGGTTTCCGTAGTTTGTACCACCAAGTATCAAAATATTTTTTCAGAGGTATCATTTCCTGTCTTTGTTTTGCCTGAGAAGAGTACAATTTATGGAGAGCGAATGGACGATTGGGGCATTCTATTGGAGGAACAAATCGGGGGGATATCATCGTTTTTCAATCCTTCAATGGTGTTGATTGTTGGTCCATATCCGCATCGAGCGATTAAAAATTTGGTCCGCTCCAATCCTGCAATTCAATTGATTCATGACCAACGTCCTGGTGTCAAATTAAACAAAAAATATCCGAACAACATATTCACCCATCTTTCTGGCGTTTTACGTTCTCGTTCAGACACCTCTCATGTACCAGATTCAACAGAAATCCATCGCGTGGATAATTTAGGTATGTCCTCTTGGCTTTCTAGTGCTTTTGGGCAAATTGATCTTGAATACGAAAATATGCACAAGTTCAATGAACAAGAGTCGAGAAGTCTCATTGAATTATCCAGAAATGCAAATCGTGATACGAGTAAAATATCGACTGAAATAGATAGGTTGAATGTTGATTTCGGTATCGAAAGAGTTCACTCTTTGTTAAGGTATACATTAATCAATCTTGAATTAAACGATGAAACCCGAGACAAGAGGTTCACGCGCGATTTGTTTGTTGCTGCGATACGTTCCCTTGGCAAAACAAATTTTGAGCATATGCTTGAATTGTCAGAGTGGCGTATTCACCGGTACCAAGACGAACGGGCTGCCAAGTCGGTCATTCAATTTCTCAGAAATGCAGAACGATTTGAAGAAGCTGCAGCCTACTTGAAGTATGTCAAGGTTGGAGAATGGAAGAAACGGGAGATTCAAACAGTTACATCGAGATTGCTTGCGCAATACGAAAACAATGCTTCTGAAGTAAAGGGATTCGAAACCCTCGGAGATATTGAGGTTGAGGCGATAATCCGAGCAGAATTAGAGCAAAACAATCTCGCTCGGGTAAAAAAGGAGCTGACTTCGCCAAAGGGTGGTATAAATCGTAAAATGAAAGTTCTACAACAGATCCTGAAAGCATCAGTGGAAATCCACGATGCACAACTGTACAATGCTGTAAAGGATTGTGGTATGTTTGAACACAACTCAGCACCGCTTGCTCGGCGCTTAAACACCTTTTTCCTATTTTATGGAGATACGCTGTCTGCCATGAAAGCACTGGAATTAGGTCCTGATGATGAACTGGGTAATGACGTTATTAAAACGCAGGGTATTATCGATAAAATCAACAGTACCTGGTTGAAGAGCTTAGGTCCCATAACCCCAAAATCACGATATAAGACTCCGGTTGAAGGAAAGGTTCTGTATCTTGCACATATGGCATTACCGTTTGAAAGTGCGGGGTACTGTACGAGGACACACGGTCTCTTGACAAATCTAAGCAATCTCAACCCCCTAATTTCTGTTCAAACACGCCTCGGATACCCTCTTGACAAAGGAAAATTACGTCACCTAACAGAGGATGACGTCGAAAAAGAGTTTCAAATCGATGGACTCACGTATCATTATCATAAAACAAAAGACGTCGGAATATCAGATTCTGATGAGAAAGCATACATTGAACGTGCAGCGTTAGCGTTGGTTGAACAAGCTCAATTGGAACGACCAGCATTGATTCAGGCTGCTTCAAATCATGTTAACGGTGCGATTGGATATTTAGCAGCAAGAGCACTGGGTCTACCGTTCATCTATGAAGTAAGGGGGCTATGGCATATGTCGAGAGTTGCTCGACAGCCGCTTTTCTATCATCATGCTGAATACGATGCGATGGACTTGGCTGAAATTGCGCTTTGCAAAGAAGCAGATTTTGTTCTTGCAATCACTCATGCTGTAAGGTTTTATTTGATTGAAAAAGGAGTAAATCCAGAACGGATATTGGTTCTTCCAAATGGGGTAGATACGAATCGATTTCTTCCAACAAATCAGAATCATTCACTAAAGCAAGAATTGAAACTTAAAGACAATTTGGTAATAGGTTATGTCGGATCGTTCGTGAAGTATGAAGGACTTGATTTGCTTATTGAAGCATTTTCTAAATTGCGAGAGCGTCATACGAATGTTTTGCTGCTAATGGTTGGTGATGGTGAAACTCGTCCAGAACTTGAACAACTAACCGAAGATCTTGACCTCCAAAACAGCGTAAAATTTACTGGTAGAGTACCACATTCAGAGGTCCTGAATTATCACAGCGTGATTGATATTGCCCCATTTCCCCGCACGCCGGATATTGTTTGTGAGTTTATCAGTCCACTCAAGCCGTTTGAATCAATGGCTATGGGTCAAGTTGTTGTAGGTTCTGACGTTGCGGCACTAAAGGAGATTATCGATGACGGGAGACACGGGAGGTTGTTTAGAAAAGGGGACAGTGATGATTTGTTTGAGGTCCTTTCCTCGCTTGTTTCCAATCCAGATCAAATTACGAGGCTCAAACAAGAAGGTCTTGAGTGGGTTCGTAAAAATAGGGATTGGGGCTCTCTCGCATCCTATCTCCATGAGGTGCATCAATCGATTCTCATGGGTAGAGACACGCCTCAACTATTGGGGACGGGCCAAGCGTTGACGATAATGAACGGAACGGTCTCGACTGTAATTGATAGGAAACCAAATTTGATGGTCATTATGGATGAATTCTCAACGACAGCGTTGAATTCTGATGCGAATCTAATCAGACCAACTCCCCAGACATGGGAAGAAAATCTCAATGACAATCGTATTGATATGCTCTTGGTTGAATCTGCTTGGGAAGGAAATGATGGCTCATGGCATCGGAAAGTCGGTTGGTACAGTGACGAGGAGATTAATGAGCTTGAAAATTTGATTGACGCATGTCGTAATCGCAACATTCCAACTGTGTTTTACAATAAAGAAGACCCAGTGCACTTCAAACGTTTTTCTCGAACAAGTGAATTGTTCGACCATGTATTTACGACAGACGAGGGATGTATTGACCGCTACAGAGCATTGAAAGGTTCAAACAATCAATCAATAGACTGGATCCAATTTGCTGCTCAACCGAGCGTACATCATCCGTATGGCGTGAAGTTTAGTGACAGAAGAGGCATTGCTTTTGCAGGAACATACTACGCAGGAAAGTATCCAGATCGATGTAAAAAAATGGATATGCTCTTTGATGCATCAAAAGAGCATGATTTGGTTATTTACGATCGTCAATCTGATGGAGGTAATCCTCAGTATGTCTTCCCAGAGCGTTTTAAACACCATGTCCATGGAAGATTAGAATACCAAGAAATGCTCCAAAAACATCGTGAGCACAAGATATTCCTGAATGTAAACTCCGTCGAAGATTCGCGCACAATGGCAGCTCGTCGCATTTTTGAGATTCCAGCCTCCGGTTCATGCCTCGTAAGTGGCCCTGGGCTTGCAGTGCGCGAGGTCTTTGGTAATACGGTCCCAATTGTTGATACGGAAAAGCAAGCAAAAGCAACAATATCAGCGTTGATTTCGGATGAAAACTATCTTCACTACACCATTCAATCCTCTCGCCAAATTGTTATGAAGAGGCATCTAAATGTCCATCGTCTTCAGAAGATGCTTTCGGCTTCGAATATGAAGTTGCAAGGAGTTGCAAATGCAGCAGAAATTCTTCAGATTGAAGATGCAACAACCTCAATACTGGAGATTTGTCTTTGGATCGCTCGTCAAGAAACAACCTTCAAATGTCTCGTTTTACCTTCAGAGCCATCAACAAAAGCGGAGGAGTTACTCATCAATCTTCTCCGACATCGCGGCATATCAATAACATATGATAAAGAAGCAATGAGCAACTTACCAGCGGTTGTTATTTTCAATGTCTCTGCATTTGACCACACAGGTCTTGAAACACTCATCAATGAAATGAAATCAACATCCTCAACGATTCATTTCCGCTCACCCTCAGGAGATCTTCTAGCAACTTGCCGTAAATTCGACAATATGGATGAAGTAGAGTTGGAACATTACAGTCTCCCTCAACCTCAAAGTTTCAGTATTTCTTCGATTAAGGCGCACACTTTTACCGAAATTCCATCAACGATTCTGATCGCTGGTCACGATCTTAAATTTGCAAAACCAATCCTTGAGGTAATGAAAGAAATGGGGATCTCGGTCCTCGTTGATCGATGGGAAAATCATAACAAATTTGATGCTGAAAAATCCAGGCGCCTCCTTGCACAAGCAGACGCAGTCTGGTGTGAGTGGGCTTTAGGCAACATTGAATGGTATTCAAAGGCGGTTAAAGAAGGCACGCCACTCTTTGTTCGTTATCACCTTCAGGAGCGGAACTACGATTACCTCTCAAATTCAGACCAATCAAAGATAACGAATGTTTCCTTTGTATGTAAGCACTATGAAAACCATGCACGAGAAATTAAACAGATTGATGAGAATACTCAGACATCGGTTATTCCCAATGTCTTGAGAGTTAAAGGCAATTATCTTCGGAAGAATGACAATTACTCAATTGGGTTTGTTGGTATGGTTCCTTCCAGAAAACGATTGGACCTTGCCCTCGATCTTATTGAGTACTTGCTTCAGTACGATTCAAGATACACGCTAAAAATTGTCGGAAAAAGGCCCGAAGAGTACTCATGGCTGATGAAAAGAGATGAGGAGAAACAATACTATGATGCTATTCAAAAACGAATAAGTGCAAATCCGCTGTTGGAATCCAAAGTAGAATACCTCGGCTTCGTTGATGATATCAGAGAATTTTACTCGTCCGTCGGCCATGTTGTTTCAACAAGTGATTTTGAGTCATTTCATCTAACGTTGGCGGACGGGCCCATTCATGGTGCTGCAGCCCATACTTTACCATGGGATGGGTCATCAGACATCTATACTGAGGCGTGGTTGAATGACGATGTAGAGCAAATGGGTGAAACGATTCAAAAAATGAATAATGAGAACAGAACTGGATATCACGCTTATTTACAAGCTAAACATCTAGTAAAACAGATGAGTCCTGAGGTCGTTGCTCTTTCGATAATCAGCGCTCTGATGGCGGAGGCAGGTACAGATGAATGAATTTGTTTTCAATCGGTACAAAAGTCACCAGAAAAAAGGGAGATACTTTCATTCAAAAAAGACATTTTTTGATTATTACTGGATACCTGCTTTGAATTGGAATCCTGAGACTTACACTTTGATCTATTTTCTTGGATATGATGGCGAATTACCCTTAGGTAAATCTCAACATCGAAAATACAACACGTTGTTACTGGTCGATAGGTCTGGCCCGAGCAGCAAGGGGAGTTGGTTTTTTGGCGAGTCAGGAGACCCATTGACACTGAATTTTCTGATGTCTTTTCTCAAGCAGTTCACTTTGGCGGGGCTGTTCAAAACAGAGAAAATAATATTCTCTGGGAAGGGAATGGGAGGGCACATGGCCCTGTACTGTCAACAAATTATGGAAACATCGTTATCAGTCGTCCATAACCCGACCACAAATCTCATCGATTCGAAATATTACCTTGAAACAAACAAAAATATTTTCAAAAACATATTTGATTTAGGGAACCCACATGAAATGCAGGACATTATTCAGCTTATATCGGCAAGCAATGTCGACCATCAGCAAATTGTTCTAACGTCAAATCGGCCCGTAAATTCAGATTTTTTCAAGGAGCAGATATTGCCGCTTGTTGAATGTAGACAAACCAGTTATGTAGGAGAGGAGCAGTTGTATTTTGGTGATATTTTTCAATTAATGGACGAATATCTTGAACAGAAGAATGACAAATACACCGTTCAGAGTATTGAATTACCTAAAATCGAAGGTGACCCCTTACCAATCTCGATACAAGTATCCTCTCGTCCGAGCATAGAAATTAATCAAGATTTTTCGTTTTGTTTTGACCCTTATGAAGATAGGTCGTGGCGATTTTGGTTTCAAAATTTGTCATGGCTAGAGGGACACCTTGATTCTTTGAATGAAGAATCTCGAACCGAACAGTTTGACAAAATAATTTTCGCATGGATGCAGCACATAGATGCGAAAAACAACAACGATGATGAGTTCTTCTATCACGATCATTCGCTTGCATATCGGGCAATGCATTTGATAAATTGCAGGAAATACGCATCAAAACACACTGTAGGTTTAGTAGATCAACACATCGCCGACATAGGTTCTCTGCTCATTTCACCGCTTGAAGATAATTCTCTTTCAAATCACGCCTATGACCAAGCAATCGCCCTTTTTTTGATAGCTTATCAATTACCTTTCGAAGATTCTAGAAAAGTAATTTGGGAGGCTATTTCCTTGGAGAGAATTGAAAGGGAATTGAGTTATTCATTTACTGAGGACGGAGTTCATGTTGAAAATTCACCTTCCTATCACCATGGCATGATTACAAACATCCACAAATCATTAACGAAAGTACTCAAAATTACAGAACACTCGAAAATCCGACAACACTTAGCAAATCTTAACCGGTCTGTACCATATCTCACCTGGATTATACGGCCAGACGGAAAAGTTCCCGCAATTGGAGATAGCGAGGAAAAACAGGTGTCAACGGGCCTGGCGCGACGTATAGCCAGAGAAAACTTTCAACCTCAGCCCGAAGGCATGAAAGTGTTTGGTAAAGGCTATGCTGTTTGGCGTTCGGATCCTGAAGCATTTCACATGACACTAAAATCCTGTCAACATGGTCGTTTTCACCGTCATGACGATGACTGCAGTCTGACTTTATGGCATAGAGGTAAGAATCTTCTTCATGATGCTGGTCTCCTGTATTACAAGGAAAAAGATGAGATGCGTATTTTTGTGCGTTCACCAAGCGGACATTCAGGTTTTGAAATTCCAAAGGTAAAACCAATCAGAAACATGCTTGATAGAGGTGCCCAAAGAGCGAACGTCTCTGAAGTTTCAGATATGACTGCAATTTCAGAACTCGGCATGTACAGTGGCGTAGAAATACAACGCAAAGTCCAAACCGATTACAATAAAATTGTAATCGAAGACGAGTTTTGTGATTTAGCCATAAAGAAAGAAGTACAGCAGAATTTTCTCATTTCCAATCATTGGAATATTGAGATTACTGAAGAACAAATCAACCTTACAGATGAAGATTATACGTGGTCGTTTCAATTTACTGATAAACAACATCTGGCATCACTGAAAACAGAAAAAATCATTGTATCGAAGCTTAAAAACGAGGTGACTGAGGGCATTAAGCTATCTTTTTCACCGAAAACAAACAACTCCAAAATACTCATTGTACTAAATGAAAGATCTGCAAAAGGTAAGTCGAAATCCGCTCCTGAAAAGGTGCCTATCTATCACGAGAAATTTGGAAAACTTGAGCTAACATTCCCAATTGATTGGTCAATGAATCCTTATGAAAGTAAAAACTGGATGCACCACCTTAATTCTCTTAGGTGGTTGAAAGAAGGTAAAGAAATTGATTCAGTAATTCGTGATTTTTACACTTATCACTTTACCAATAAAAAGCGTCACCCGTACTTCAACACCCGGGCGGGCGATCACACCATATCAATTCGCTTAATCAAGTGCTGCGAAATATACGCAAATGCCGATAAAGCACTCAGATTGATACTTGAAAAAATAATGATGAACGACATCTCAAGTTTGATGAATGAAAGTGTGTATCGAAGTGGCCATAATCATGGGTTAATGGCTGATGTTTCACTTCTACAAGCCTACAAGAAAAATGTGTTTTGTAAAAAAAATATTGATAAGATAACAGTGAAAGAGCGTGCAGAGAAAACCCTCTCAACGATGTTTTTTCCTTCCGGCTTGACAAAGGAACATTCCTTGTCATATCAGTTATGGAACTTGAATTATGCTTTGGAATTTTTAGACGAATCTGAAAAAACTCCCAACAAATCAAAAATAAATTTACGAGAAACATATCTGAACTTTTCAAAAGAATTCCTCGACCATTTCATGTATGATGAGCAATATCAATTTCCGCTCGGCGACTCATTTCGGATGGTGAACAAATCGCTTTACAATAAATTATTTTCAGCAGCAAATACAAGTAAGTCAGATGTATACTTCAATAATCAGTTTGCTTCGCTGAGGTATCGAAACTCCTTCAATCAAAATATCCACATTGCTATGACATCAGGATTTAATTCTCACATTCACAAGCAGGACGACGATCTATCATTCTGCCTTGCTGTTAATGGGAAGGTGGTGTTTGATGATTCAGGCTATACCGATACTGCAACAAAAGAGGAGTATGAATTTCTCTCATCGACCGATGCACATTCAATCATGACTGTTGTTGGGTTTGATTTCTCAAAAGAGGGAGGAATTGGAGATTCACTTGTTCATCCGATTAAAGAAAATAAGGATGGAAGTTTTGTACTTTCAGGAATCCACAAGAGAATTCCAGGGGTTACCGTGAAACGGGAATTGCTGGCCACCGACAAGTCTGTTACAATTTTAGATCATCTTTCCTCGGAGTGCATTGACTCCAGCACAATTATTCGGCGAAGATTTGTCATCAACCCTTCTTTCAAAGTGGAGATTAACAACAATGATACAGCGTTGATTGTCGATGGCCAAGGGCAGGAAATTTTTCAAATCCAATGCACTAATTCTAATTTTAAGTTGATTACTGAAGGCATTACCGTTGGTTTAGACAAACGAAATTTAAGGCCAATCAACGGTTTGGATATTTATGGAACCTTCGCCGATCTATCTCCTATCATTCTACAATTCAGCGATCCGAGTTAGTTTAAGGATATACGTAAGCATGAAGATATTATGAAAATGTACAAAGATTGTGCTGAATCGGTATGTAGTGTGGTGATTTGTTGAATTACTCAGAATTTCAAAATTTACCAATGAATAGACTATTTTGTAATAATGTGTTAATCATCTCTATTGACAATGTTGACGAAGGAAGTCTTTCTGTCCTTGCAAAAAAATTCAAATTTTCATCCCCTCTAGGGGACAAATATCGACTTCTTTCGGATGAAATAATACATGAAACTGCTTCAAAAAAGACTACGTTTTCTGGTTACGGAATCGCCGATAATCTGTTTATTAACTCTCAGACTTATCATGCTGTGGATTTTTCAGAAGATTATGTGGGGAACTATGTCTATGTGGAATTTGATGAGTCATCATCATCTGTTGCTGTTAAGACTGATTTTTTCACCAATGCGATGAAATTCATCTACCAAAGCCCCAAGATTGTTATTTTTTCAAATAATCTATCTGTGCTACTCGATGCCATTGGAATTATAAAAATTCAGATTGAATTTAATTACGATCATATCAACTTCAATCTAAGACTAGCTTTGGAGGTGAGTGAATCAAAAAATTACTTCCCATATTTCAATCAGTTTACCTTAGAGAAAAGTGAAATCATCGGTTACAGTTATGTAAAACCATTTTATGATATTCTTCTTGATAAGAATAAAACCGTATCCTACGTGAAAAAAAAAGTAGTCTCTCAAAGAGACCAAAACATGGATTTAGATTCTTATATCAGGAAATCAAAAGATGAAATGACTAATGCGTTAAAAGTTATTTCAAAACAGTTTCCTAACCATGATGTTTGTGCGGATTTGACAGCTGGTGCGGATAGCAGGTGTTTACTTTCGCTATTTCTTGAGTTTGATGTGCACGATGTCAATTATTATGTCCAAATAAAGAGTAACAAAGGTATCGCTTCAATTGGGATGACTGATGCGTATTATTTTGAATATTTTAGAGAACGTTTTAATTTGAGAGCCGTTGATCTATCAAAATACAATAGTGGCCATTTTGGCGAGGAAGAATACCGTTCTATGGAGCAACACTTTTTTCAAAGGAATCCGCATCAATACCAAGGCATGTCGAACAATCTGATCTACGACGACTTGCTTCTGCTTCGCGGAGGATATGGAGAAATTTTCCGAAATTACCTCGGATTTGAATGTGAAAATGAGTTGGATGGCTACTTTAAGAGACAGATAAATTCTACAGAATTATACAAAGAACTCAAATCATTCCTGAATAAAACTTACAGTTTCATCACAGAGGATCTGTGCAAACAACATAATCTGAACTACATTTTCTACAGACAACGCGAAACTGTTGTCTATAACAAAATCAATTATCCTTTTTACAATCTATTACAGTCAAAAAACATGTTTTTCGCAAAATCCAGTGCCGATTTGTCAGAGGATAATTATGCTCTTTTGAAGCGTTTCTACATCAAGGAATTGAGGGAAGTTAACATCAACGATCGTAACATGATCACAAACTCAGTAAAAACTTCCTCCATTGATATTGATTACTTGTATAATCTAAAACAAAATCAAGAGGCTATAAGTCTAGGTTTGATTGTTAACAAAAAATTCGGTAACGATTTTTTCATCAATGAATTGCTTTCAAACTTA
>Ga0160422_10000912_pt1 | contig 18233 bp, 15 predicted proteins | sample Fk160mmetaG_FD_108192 | JGI IMG/M metagenome (GOLD analysis project Ga0160422, IMG submission 108192) | Marine microbial communities from the Central Pacific Ocean - Fk160115 60m metaG | ecosystem: Environmental > Aquatic > Marine > Oceanic > Photic zone | place: The Central Pacific Ocean... | reverse complement strand
GGCGAGGGAGGGATCGAGATGCGCCCCGGAAGGAGTGCCTACGGTCACGATTTGAAGTTCGTTATCGGCCAGAAAATTCTCGAGGTCGCTAAAGGGTTTTGCGTCGAATTGTTTTGCAAGTTGCTCTGCAGCCTCTTCCCGGAGGTCAAATACGGAGTGTAGCTCACCACCTTGCATGGCCTCGATGGCCTTGCCATGAAACTGGCCGATCATACCGGCCCCGATAATTCCAAATTGCATGAGGGTAAGGTTGTCCGTTGATTGGGATGAGGTGCGCTTTAGCTGTGCGATCTGGATTTCCTTGGAAGGAAGAATCCGATTACAACGAGGATGGCAAAGATTATGATGAACCATTTACCCATTGCCAAGTCGGTCGTGACTTCACCGGCATCGTTCTTGATAGTGAGCTTCTTGTTCCATCCAGTCCATCCTGCGGCGAGGCCTGTGATGACACAGGAGATGACGAGGGGAATATTCCAGGCGAGCCGAGCCTTCCCTCTTGGAACTTGATCTCCAAGGACCTTCCGGGAGTTGATCATGACGATAAAGGCAAGAAAGGCGATAGGGAAAAGAACGTAACCGAAGGTTGAGGTTGTTACTGCGAGATAAGCCTTCGATTCGCCCCCCCAGAGTAAAGGCCATAGGACTCCAGTAGAGGCCAGGGCGGTTCCAACTTTGAAGGCCATGCTATCTCTTGGTTTCCCGGTGACCTCACAGGCCACGAAGCCGGAAATCAGCATGAGGATTGAGATCGTTGATAGGCCCATGGCGAGAACTCCGACTCCAAAAACCTTTTTCGCCCAGAAGGAGCTGCCGAAGAGGGACTCAAGTGCTCCTGCAAGTTGATTGGTATCACGTTTGATCAACATGGCCGCGAGTTTCTTTTCGCCATCCGAGATGGCGACATTCTCTCCTATCGTTTCATTGCGAGCACTTATCGCCTTGCTGTAATCGCCGTATTTGCCGCTCTCTTGATGAATAACCACCTGTCCATTTTCCTCACTGAGAAGGCCCTCAAATGGTTTTCCATGAAACTGTGATCCGGCAGCAATAACGACGCATCCGGTGGCAAGGACAAAGGGAATCATCATTCCCGTAACGAGGTCGAATCGGGAAAGGCCACGGTGTGTTCCAGTCCATTTTCGAGCGCGAAGGGCCCAAGGCATGAGGAAAGTCATGTTGATGCCAACTGCAGCAGCAGCTGAGGCGACCATGGGATCCCTCTGAGCCTTAAGGACGATAGCCGTCCAGTAGTCTCGTGCGGCTCCCGAAGGGAGCTCTGCTAAGATTGCATTATAAGCTTCTGTGGGCTTCCAGATGAGAGAGGGGTTTGGAATGAGGCCGGCAAAAATGGAGCCCCATTCGAGAGTGCCAGCGAGGCGAATAACAACACCCACAAAGGAGAGAACGACAATTCCTACAAGGACTTTCAAGGTATTCTCATAGATGCGGTATCCTCTGCCTTTACCAGATCCCAGGAAGTTGATGGAGAGCATCATGCCCAGAATCACAAAGGAGATGACATACTTCGTGCTGTCGAGGTCCTTGGATGTTTCGAAGAATGAGGGGAAAAGATTATCGGTGAGTGCGGCGTAGGAGAGAGAATACTGGGGGAGGACCCAGATCATGTTCGCGAGCTGGGAGGCCGCGAGCCATCCCCAGGCGAGGACAGGGTTGATTTCCTGCCTTAGACTCTGGAAGGGCGTGCGCTTCGTGCTGAGGGTTACGTAGGAGATGGCAGCTAGAAGGATAACTCCCATAAGCATGGCGATGGGTTGCACCCAGAGCATGGCGAAGCCACCCATAACCGCGAGGAACATGGCTCCTCCGAGGGATCCCCCCCCGAGAGTAATAGCGCTCTGCAGCCAACCCGGTCCGGAGAGTTTAGTGTAGGCTTTGGCCTTTGCGAGGGCGCCCTTGTCGGCAACCGACTCAAGGATTTCAATCTCGCGGTTGGGTTGTTCGTCGTTACTACTCATGTGTCTCAAGTCACCCTAACCGGGAACCGGCAGTAGCGGCAAAGAGGAAATTCGGGTCAAGCGCGAGGCTGAGCGAGGGGGTATTCTCAAAGGTCGTCAGGAATCATTCAGTATCCGCCAAGATAGACCTTTTGGAGGTATTCCATGCTTTGCCGGGCAATTTCGTCGGGGCTGGGCTCGTATTTGAAGACTTCGACCGAAATCCAGCCCTGATAGCCTATTTCGTGGAGAGCCTGCGCGGCTGGGGTATGATCCACTTCACCCATGCCCGGGCCGAGCAGGTTAGGGTCGTTTGCGTGGTAATGAGCGATACGGGAGGCATTGTCGCGGACGAGATCCCCGAGCCCTTTTTGCTCAGAACTCATAGCCTTGACGTCTAGGTGGAGCTGGAGGTGGGAATGATCGACAATATCGAGAAGCGCGGCGGTTTCCTCCGCGGTATTTAGAAAATTGGTCTCTGATCTAGCGAGGGGTTCCATGGCGATTGTGATCCCGAGGTCAGCACAGTGTTCGGCGGCCGGCCTGAGAACTTCGACAGCCCGCTCCACGGAGTCCCCGTAATCCCACCCTGATTCGAGGGAGCGTTGCTGGGGGCTTCCCCAAACCATGACACTTCCGCCAAGACCGGAGCAAAGGTCGGCCAGCCGGCGAGCGTAGTCGGTGGTCGCTGCTCGAATCGAAGCATCTGGGCTGGTGAGGTGAAATCCTTCAGTTTTGGCCAGTAACCAGTGGAGGCCTACGATTTGAAGGCCATGATCAGTTGCCGCCTTACGGCAGCTGTCAATCTCCGTAGCCGAAATGAGAGAGACGTCTTCGGCGAGGGTGAATGGGGCGATTTCGATCCCGGTGTAGCCGGCAGCCTCGGCGGCCTGGCATTGCTCCGAAAAGCTACGGTCTTGGAAGGTCTCGTTGCAAATCGCAAAATTCATGGCTCCGGTTTAGAGTCTGAAGAAGAAAATTGGCAGAATTTTCGTGGAGATGTTGTAGTTGCCAGGATTGCGAAAAGGTAAAGTTCGTAGCATACTGAATCAACTTGAAGGACGGAGGAGATAAAAAGGAAGGTGGGAATGAGTATGGTCCTGGCCTCGGAGGGGACTTGGCCGCTCTTATCAAGCTGCGGCTGAACGTCTTTGTTCTCTTGACGACCTTCTTTGGTTTTCTAATTGCCGTGCTTTCGCAGTCCGGGGCCTGGGAGTGGGCGCAGCTCTGGATTTTGTTGCACACTCTGGTGGGAACCGCGGCGGCCGCTTTTGGATCCGCGGTCTTCAACCAGTTGATGGAAATCAAGGAGGATGCCAGAATGTTTCGTACTTCTGACCGCCCACTCCCGGCCGAACGTGTTCTTCCAACGTGGGCGTTCATGCTCGGATGGATACTTTGTGGGTTTGGAATTATTCACCTCGCTGCGATGGTGGACAAGGGAGCCGCTACACTGGTAGCCATTACGATCGCGACCTATGTGTTTGTCTATACTCCACTCAAAAGAAGAAGTTCGATCAATACGCTGGTAGGTGCTATACCCGGTGCTCTGCCACCGGTGATCGGATGGGTTGGAGGTGGAGGTGGAATGGAAGATCCCCGAGGATGGTTTCTTTTTGCCCTCCTGTTTCTTTGGCAGCTTCCTCATTTTGTTTCCATCAACTGGCTCTGCCGGGAGCAGTATGAGGCGGCAGGCTTCAGAATGTGGTCCGATGGAGATTTGTCAGGAAGGCGATCTGGCCTTTTGGCGGCAATATTTTCTCTGGGACTCTCCGGATTGGCGTTTTTTGCCTTCCTCAAGGGGTATGCAGGGTTGACGTTTGGTGTGGTGGGCGGAGCGGCAGGGCTTTGTCTGTGTTGGATGGCGGTCCAATTTGCGCGGGCAGGAGACCGGGAGTCATGTCGGCGTTTTTTTCTCCTAACGCTTCTCTACCTTCCGGTAGTGCTGACAGTGCTTGCCTTGGCTTGGAATTGAGGAGTCCGGAACGCGCGCTGAAAGAGGTTATCGCGGAAAGGTTATGCGAATTTCCCCTTCCAATCTTCCTTTGCCGTCCTAGGTTCCCACCGTTGTGGCCAGACAATTAATCCATCTTGAGCCTGCAGAGAGGGATCCTGCGAAGCTGAAGAGAACAGGGCTTTCAATAGCAGTTTTAATGATTATTGGAGGGGTTCTGGTTACTTTCGCCTATCGGCTTAAACACCAGAGCGATGAGCAGGACGCCCGGCCGCATGTTGTTCAGCGCCTGACAGAGGTGTTTTTTGGTCGGGACCAGAACAATAAGGCGTTCACCACGGAGCAACTGAAGGGTAAGACGACCCTTTTCACCCCGCTTTCTCTCCAAGAGGGGGAAAGAATGAAAGAGTCACTGGGTGCGATGAGGGATCTCTCAAAAAGGTTCCCTGATGACGATAGCCTTTGTTTTCTGGGTATTACCGTAAATCCGGAAGCCGACGGGCCGGAAGAATTGCGGCATTTGCTGACCGAGCTCGGTGTGGCTGATGACGATAGATGGTTCTTTGTGCAGGCCGAGGAAGAAGCGGCCCGGGGCTATATTCGTCACAAAATTCGAGCGGAGTTCAAAGAGTCAGTGTCATCGCTGAGCGGTCCGCGCGAGCGCTTTAGATCGACCCTCGTCTTTATCGATGAAAACCTGCACGTCCTGGCTCCGACGTTTGATCTCAATTTCGCCAGAGAGGTCGCTGAGGATGCAGGAAGGTTGCTTGAGGAAGATCCCGAAGAAGCAAGAAGACTTAACGCCCGGGAACGCGTCGATGATGTGGAGAAAGCTCGAGCCCGCCTGGATGCTGTCCTGCAGTACATCCGTAATGGAGATTTGAAAGAAGGATAAGAGAACCATGACCGACAGAACGAAAATTATTTTAATCTATACCGTTGTTGCGGTCCTTAGTGTCGCAGTGCTTGGAACCTCTTTTTTTCTAAGAGAATCTCGGAAACGGAGGTTTACCCCGATTGTGGCTGATGCTGGCGGGGAAGTAGCCGAGGATTTCGGGAGTCTCGCCAAGGATCTCGTGCTAACCAACCAAGAAGGAAAGCAGGTCAGCCTGGCGGACCTGCAAAACAAGGTATGGGTGGCCACGAATTTTTTCGCGACCTGCCCTTACTGCCTTGAGACCGCGGCTGAAGATCTCAAAAGCCTCTACAAGGAATTCTCAGGTGAGGAGAATTTTCACGTAGTATCGATCTCCATAGACCCGGAAACTGACCAGCTGGAACAGTTGCAGGACTATGCAAGTGCGGTAGATGCAGACAGCAGAAACTGGTGGTTCGTTCGGGGAGAGGAGAGAATGATTCACGACTATCTGGAGAAGGAAATGGGATTCATGAAGGTGGTGAAAAACAAGGTGCCTCCAGCAAGCACCCGATATTCTCATGACCGGTCCCTGATGGTGTTCGATGGATGGCAGTGCGTGAAAAAGAGAGATCTCCAATTTGCTCGTTCACAGGGAGAGAACGTCAGGGAGCGCTTTTATCAGGATGTCAGACAGTCTATCATGAAAGGGCTTGCCAGTAGAAGGTCCCCCTCATCCGCACAGCCATGAGCGAGGTGGAAGCCTACCGCAGTCGTGGGGCCAATCTGGCGCTGGCAGGGAAGCTGAAGATTGCAGTCTGGGTAATTACTGCGCTGGTTCTGTTTCTCGTGGGATTGATGCGACGGGTCAAAATTGATCTGCCGGAGGGAGTGAGTCTGCACTTGCTTCCCCCCTTACATGCCTTGCTGAACACCGGTGCGGCGACGGCCCTCATTCTTGCCCTTCTCTGCATCAGAAAAGGTCGGGTTCTCCTGCATCAGCGTTGGATCTACGTTGCGATGGGATTTTCGCTTCTTTTTCTCCTGTCGTATGTGACCTACCATTTCACGACTCAGGAGACCATTTACGGGGACCTTGACGGGAACAAAGAGCTCAGTGAAGAGGAAAGGGCAGAAGCGGGACCCATGCGAGCAGTGTATCTCAGTATACTACTTTCGCATATCGCCTTGGCTGCCGTGAGCTTGCCCTTCATCTTGCTTAGTTTCGTCTACGGATTTACCAATCAGACTGCCGAGCATCGCAGGATTGCGACGCGGGTTTTTCCAGTCTGGCTTTACGTGGCGGTGACTGGGCCGGTGGTCTATCTCATGCTGCGACCGTATTATTAGTCGAAGCAATCTCCGGAACTGGAGAGCTTTCTGCTGCAGCTCAGTCTCTGCAGGCATTATTTTTCGAGCTGGGGGTCTGGGACCGTGTAGCCCAGAGGAGGGGTGACCCCGGGGGGCAGCGGGGTAATCGGTTTGCGCGACATCCGAATACCCCAGAAGGCGAGAGCGAGGGGAAGGATCCATCCCCAGAGAAGATTAATGTCCATCATGAAAGTGATCACGTGCGAGAGAAACCCCAGGACAGGTGCTATACAGATTATCACTATCCCCAGGTTCTTCATGCTTCTGCCGTGTCTGTGCCAAGCTTCAATTCTGGCGATAACTTGTTTTTCGTCCGGAGAAAAGAAGGGGGTCTGTGATGCAGGAGTAGCTGCCGTAGCTGATGGTGCGGAATGAGCGATCTGGCTTGTCGTGGGTATCAAACCCTGCATGCCTAAAGTAGAACGATAGGTTTGAATCAGGTTTCTGATAGCGGCATTGTCCGGATTCAGCTGGGAAGCGTATTCAGCGATTCTGACAGCGTGTTCGTGCTGCTCTTGCCAGCGGTAGAGAGAGAAAACCTTGCCGAGGATCTCCATGTCCGCCGGTCTTCTCTCGAGCTCGGCCGACAGTGAATGGATTCTAATCGCGACTTTCTGCTGTAGTTTTGATTTAAGGATAGATGCGAACGCAAAGATCAATCCCAGAACGCAGAAGAATCCCAGTGGCGCCTTAAGTTCCATCGCCGGAGAAAGTGCGGTTTCTGGGAAGAAGAGGAGAAGTAAGGCTAAGGCGCCGAAATAAGCCACAATGCTGATCACCGCACAGAGTAGGCGCGCGTTCGTATTTTTGCCGCAGGATGTACAAGGGATCGGTTGAAGCGGTCGGCGGATTTTGGATGCGTCAAATACAAAAACGTCTCCGCATCGCGAACAGGGAGCGCCGGAACTCCAGAAGATGAAGGGATCAGATGGGTTGGCAGGGGCTCCCCGTGAAGGATAAGATTGAATCCTGGGAGGGAGGTGTTCTGCCTTTCTGCGGGATAATCTGGGGTTGCTCATTGGGGTCACCGGGTTTTCCTGCTCGCTCCTTGTTGCCGGATCTCACTGGGTGTCTTTGGAACGTATTCTATGTGAGGGGCGATATGCTCAGGAGAAAGTCAATTTTGAGTATGGTGGACCCGTGATGCCGTGCCACCTCATTATGGAGTGATTTTTGAGGCTTCTGCCCCCTCTGGGACCCTGCAAGGAACGCAATCAAGGCTTGGCACTTGAAAAGAAGCAGAAGAGAGGTAAGGGAACTTCCATGCGCGTCATTACATACAAGGATCGAGGCTACCAGAAGTTCGTGGGCTCCCTTGACCGCCGTGCCGAGCCTTCACGAGAATTGGAGGAGGTTGTTGCAGGGATTGTGGGTGAAGTGCGCAGGAGGGGAGACCGGGCCCTGGTTGACTTCACCAGAAAGTTTGACAAGACGAGGCTGAGCGTGGGTAGCTTGTTTGTCTCTGAAAAGGAATTCACCGAGGCCGAGGCGGCGGTTGCTCCTGCAACCAAGCGAGCGATCCGGTCCTCTCGGCGGAATATTCATGCTTTTGCGAAGGAGAGTCTGCGCAAGGATTGGAAGAGGAAGAATGCAGAAGGCGCGGTAGTGGGGGAGCGTTTTACTCCCTTTGACCGGGTTGGGATCTATGTTCCAGGAGGAAAGGCTCCCCTGGTTTCGACAGCTCTGATGACTGGTGCCTTCGCGCAAGCAGCCAAGGTGCCTGAAATTATCGCAGCAACTCCCGTTGGACCGGCGGGTAAAGTTAATTCGGATCTTCTTTATGCACTCCGTCAGGCAGGAGCGACCGAGGTTCTCAAGGTTGGTGGAGCACAGGCTATTGCAGCCCTGGCGATGGGAACGAAAAGCGTGCGCCGAGTCGACAAGATCTTTGGCCCAGGCAACGCCTTTGTCGTGGAAGCAAAAAGGCAGATGGTTGGAGCGGTATCAATCGATCTTCTCCCAGGACCCAGCGAGGTGCTGGTGGTAAGCGATTCGAGCGGAGATCCGGTGTGCATTGCCGCAGACCTTCTAGCGCAGGCCGAACATGGAGGAGACAGCGTGGTGGGATTTGTGACAAATTCCTCCCGTCTCCTGAAGCAGGTGGAGAAGGAGGTAGCTCGCCAGCTGAAACGTCTATCTCGTGCAGAATATATAGGGGATTCCCTGCGCAAAGCAGGCTTTGCAGTGCTGGTACGATCGATCGATCATGCCATTAAGATTTGTAATGAGTTTGCTCCGGAGCACCTTTCCCTAGTGGTGAAAGACGAGAGGAGACGCCTTGGGGAGATCAGAACTGCGGGCGCGATCTACCTTGGAAATATCTCCGCTATTGCCGTAGGTGATTTCCTGGCAGGGCCTAGCCACACCCTGCCCACCGGGGGAGCAGGAAAGTCGTTCTCGGGTCTCCGGGCGGACCAGTTTCAGCGTCGCACGAGTATCGTCAAGATGGACAAAGCTTCCGTTAAAAAATCACTCCCAGTGGTGCAGGAGTTTGCTCAAATGGAGGGGCTAGATGCTCATGGGGAGTCGGTGCGTTTGAGAGTAGAGCGGTGAGATGGAAGGTCTTGGAGAGGTGCAATGCCCGAGTTGCTTTGAGTATTTCGCGGTTTCCATTCCTCCACTCGTGGAATGTCCGGCGCTTCTCGATTATGACTGCGAGGTGTGTTGCCGGCCCATGATAATTGCAGTTGATGAGCAGGGAAGCGCGCGCGCCCGGGGAATGGACGAGAATTTTCCGGGATGAATACTCCTGCGATCTCGATCGTGATGCCGGTTTTTAATGCCGGGGATACCATCGGAGAGGCTATTGAAAGTTGTCTTCAGCAGACCTTTCCTTCGTTTGAGCTGATCGTTGTGCTGGATGGATGCACGGATACATCCGGTGACATTGTGCGCAGTTTCCAGGATTCGCGAATTCAAATTATTGTGCGTGAACACAGCGGAGTCACAGAGGCTTCCATGCAAGCCATTAGATCCGCACGAGCACCTCTGATCGCGAGAATGGATGCGGACGATATATCCCATCCCGACCGGTTGGCTTCACAGGAGGATTTTCTACGCTCTCATCCCGGGTTTTCGGCTGTTAGTGGTCAGGTAAGATTGCTGAATCCACTTGGAGATGGAATGCAGCGTTATGTCGATTGGGTGAATAGCCTCAAGAATGCAGATGATATCGCGAGAGGTCGCTTTGTAGAATGTCCGGTGATTCAGCCCTCTATTATAGTAAGAAGATCGGCCTTGGATGCGGTCTCTGGATATCAACGATGCGACTGGGCGGAGGATCATGATCTTTTTTTGCGGATGCTGAGAAGAAAGATGTTAATAGGTAAGGTTGATGATCTGGTTCTTTCGTGGAGAGATGGTTCTGGGCGGTTGACTCGCAGGCACCCTTCCTACGCCCAGGAGCAGGTTTGGAAGATGAAGGCTCATCATCTGGCCCTCGAGGAAAGAGTTGTCGAACGGGGGGTTGCCATTTGTGGGGCAGGTCCTATTGGCAAAAAGCTCGCGCGACTGCTCCAAGTCAAAGGGGTTCAGGTGAACGGTTTCTTTGAAGTGAATCCACGCAGAGTAGGGGAGCGGATCTCAGGTGTGGATGTGGCGGGTCTCTCTGAATTCGGGAGCCGCTGGCGAGACTCTACCCTGATCGGGGCCGTAGGTATTCCCGGCGGGAGGGAGATGGTAAGAAAGCTCGCTGTTGATCAGGGCTATCGGGAGGGAGAGGATTTCTGGTGCTGCTGCTAGCACGTGAGAATCATACTGTCCGCGGGACAACGTGGAATCTCAGTTTGCATCCAGAGTCTCGAGAACCCTCTGATTTGCTGAAGACCCCTCCATGAAGGTATTTCCCTTCAATCCAAAGCAGCAGAGGACTTCGAAGTGCCCCGAGTTGAGCGCTTGGCGGGCTATATCCTCTGCAGAGAGAACCAGTTTCCCAGCGCGTTTCACTAACTCAAAAGAGACAGGCCCTACACCATGATAGGCACGATAAATCACTTCTGAGCAAACCAGACGGTCAGCCTTTCGAAAGTCGAAGACAAAATCATAGAGCTTTCCCTCATGACTAATGGCTCGATTCAAGGCGTCTTGAAGGAGTGCATCCTTGAGGATCGGGCGAAATACAAAGAAGGCATCCACGGATAATGTTTCCGGTAGGTGACGGAAAAGAACACCATCTTTTTTTGCTTCAAGGACTTCTGTTTCAGGTGACGACAGCGGAGGAAGGCCAAGGGTATCACGCTGTTTTAGGTTGCCCAGGTACAGAGAGACATGAGGCCAGAAGCCAGGCAGGAACAAGTTGCTCATAGCGTCATCGTGACGGGTTACTATGACATCCCCGGGAGAGAGTTTGCTGGCGGTTGTGAGACATATTTCCCTGCTTACCCGGTGGCCCTTCTGGGTTCTTCGGATGAAGGGTTGCTTCATGTCTGCAATGGCGCTGCCACTCAGGCGAAAAAGGTGAAACATGACCCTCTTGTAACTGGCTACCTGCCGGAGTTTGAAGGCGTGTATGCGATATCGGATCTTTCTTTTGATGAACTCCCGCCGGCTGGCCTCAAAAAAAGGTTCCTCGGCATGCAGCCAATCCGCCAGCAATCCCATGTTAGAAGCTTGCAAAGCATCGGTAATTTCCTGGCGGTGTGCTTCGTAGAAGCGCCAAGCCTCATGATACCTCCACATCCAGCGAGCTGACGAGAAATTACGATAGATTCCAGTCAGGCTCTTCTCTTCGATACCGAAGCGAGTTTCGGCCTCGTCGAGTTTCTTCCAAACCACCGGACGGTCTTTCGCGAGATCTATAATAAATCCTGCACTACGCATCAGCATGGCAGTCGCGCAGAATGCCAGACCGAAGACGCGCAGTCTCAGGCCCCAGTCCGGGTTGCGGCGCTCATCTAGCAAAGGGCGCAAGGTGAGGACGGTCCCCCATAGCGAGGTGCGTAAGCCGAGATAGAGAGAGTAGGTGTCCCTCAATCGCTCATCTTCATCTGGGAGGTAATAGCCCCGCTCTTGTGCTGCAATGGCTTCCGCAATCTCCTGCTTCAGGGTCTGCTCCCGGGGAAGTGCCGGTGCTACCGCCGACAGAGTTCGCCATGCCGATGCGGCAAGGGATTCAGGAGTCGCTCGGTCATGCATTGAACGGAAAGAGTCAGTGAGTGCCTTGTCAGGCGAGGATTCCCTTTATCACTTTTCCATGAACATCGGTCAGACGGTAGTCACGGCCTTGGAATCGATGGATGAGACGCTCATGATCAAACCCCAGAAGGTGGAGAATGGTGGCTTGCAAGTCATGAACATGGACGGGATTCTCAGCGGGGCTGAACCCTAGCTCGTCGCTCTGACCGTGGGTCATTCCTCCTTGTATCCCTCCCCCGGCCATGAACATGGAGTAGCAGTCTGGGAAGTGGTCTCTTCCCAGAACCTTGCCTCCAGCGGTTCGGCCCTCTCTGAACGGGGTTCGCCCGAATTCGCCGCCCCAGATGACGAGGGTATCTTCGAGGAGCCCTCGCTCTTTCAGATCTCGAATGAGAGCGGCGACGGGCCTGTCCATGGTAGCGCACTTTTTCGTGAGGCCGTCTCTGATATCTTCCTTCGGGTTGGTTCCATGAAAATCCCAGCCCCAGTCGAAGAGTTGCACAAACCGGACACCTTTTTCAAGAAGTCGACGGGCAAGCAGACAGTTGTTCGCCAGACTGGAGGCCCCCGGAACAGCTCCGTAACTGGTCAAGGTGTCTTCCGGTTCACGCGAAATATCCATTACCTCAGGAACGGAGACCTGCATCCGGTAAGCCAATTCGTATTGCGCGATGCGGGTTAGAGTTTCGGGACTGCCCAGTTCGGCAGCTTGGATTTCATTCAGGGTGCGCAGGGCGTCCAGTCCTTTACGGCGTAGTTCGCGGGACATACCCTTGGGATCTCTGACGTAGAGGACAGGATCTCCCTTCGATCGGCACTGAACCCCTTGGAACACGGAGGGAAGAAAACCGCTTCCCCATGCATTTTTTCCGGCACTCGGCTGGATTCCGCCTGATATCATAACCACAAAGCCAGGTAGATCTTCATTTTCAGAACCGAGACCGTAGGTAACCCAAGAGCCCATAGAGGGCCGGCCTTGCCTTGGCGAACCGGTAAGCAGAAAAAGCTGGGCGGGCGCATGATTGAATTGGTCGGTGTACATGGAACGAACCACACACATCTCATCCGCAATATCGTGAAAGTGAGGAACAGCATCGGAAAACCATGTTCCGCCCTTGCCATGTTGAGTAAAGGTGCGGGGTGTCCCCATGAGCTTTGGCTTTCCCTTCGTGAAGGCGAATTCCTTTCCTTTGATGAATTCATCTGGGCAGTCCTGACCGCTGCGTTTCACCAGCTCTGGTTTGTAGTCAAGGAGGTCCAGATGAGGTGGGGAACCAGCACAGTGAATGTAGACCACTCTCTTGGCCGTTGGTTCAAAATGGGACTTGCGGGTTGTCAGTGGTGACTTCGGTAGGTCTCCTCCGGTAAGATTCCCTGCACCTAGTGCAGAAAGGGCAATTCCCCCAAGCCCTACCTGGCAGTCCCTGAGAAAGTGCCGGCGGGTAAGGTGCTCAAGATGTGCTTCGCGGGCACCAAAGGGTTGCTGGATCATGGCTTCTGAAAGATCTCGTCGAGGTTCAGGACTACATTTGCAACTGTGGTCCAAGCAGCAAGAGAGACGACATCAGAGTCCTTTGGGGAAGGGCCCCGAGGCTCTGTTGCAAGAGATTTAGCAGCTGATGCGTCCGACAGGAACGAGCGGTAGGCTTGCTCGTAAAGATTGGTGAGGGGCTGGATCTCGAGAGGCTTAGGAGGTCGGATGAGGGCCAGACGAAACATCCGTTCCACAACCGGCGAAGGATTGTCGGAGGATGTCTCTTTCAGGGCTCTCCGGGCCAAGGCCTGCGCGGCTTCCACATAAACAGGATCATTCAGGGTTACCAGAGCCTGAAGCGGAGTGTTTGTCTGGGACCGCCTTACGGTGCATACTTCACGACTTGGCGCATCGAAGGTTGCCATGGAGGGATATGGCATTGAGCGTCGCCATTCAGTGTAAATGCCCCTGCGATAGCGGTCCTCACCGGTGCTGTCGCTCCAATCTGTTGATCCACCAAATGCGGCACGCAACCCGAGCTTCGGGCGGGGAGGCCGGGTAGGTTTGCCGAACATTTTGCCACTCAGGATTCCTCCCACGAAAAGGGCTTGATCGCGTACCATCTCTGCTGAAAGACGGTTTCGTGGGCCCCGGGTAAGAAGTCGGTTGAAGGGGTCTGCCTCGAGAAGTTCCGGAGTGACCTTGGACGACTGCCGGTATGTCGACATGCTGACCAGAAGCTTATGGAATTTCTTCATATCCCATCCATTCTCGATCAGCTCGATAGCAAGCCAATCGAGAAGTTCAGGGTGAGATGGATACTCTCCTTGCGATCCAAACTCCTCGCTCGTGGATACCAAACCAGTGCCATAGAGGGCTTCCCACTGTCGATTTGCAATTACCCTCGCGGTGAGAGGATTATCGTTACTCATAATCCACCTTGCGAGAGTGAGGCGGTTAAGTGGAGCTTTGGCTGGAAGCGGGTGCCGGGCGGCAGGAGTTCCTTCGCTTACCTCCTCGCCCTTCTGCTTGTAGTTTCCTCTTATTTGCACGTGTGTTTTACGGCGTTTAGCAGCGGGAAGTTCCCGCATGATTGGAACGGTGGTCGAGGCCTTGAGGCCTGCCAGTTGTTGCTCGAGGTCCTTGATTCTCTCCTGAGCTCTGGCAGTCGCGGGAGCGATTGTCCGATAGTAATCTCCGATCAATTTGATCTCATCAGGACTCCGGGGACGAGAGGTAAGGGCCTTGCGAACTGCAGAAGGTATCCCGATCCACGGTCCGGCAGCTGAATCGTTCGTGAGAGAGACACGGAATTTCGCCATTGTAGTAGCGGGCCAGTTTGATTCCTGATGAATGTCGAGGCGCAAACGTCCTCCCGCTTCGATTGTTTTGCCGGGTGCAACGAGGAGATACTGGTCTTCCTGATGCCGTGGAGAAAGCGCCCATCCTTTCGAGGAGTCCAAAGTTGAAGTGAGAATCGCCTCAGCGGGGAACTTCTCCTGCGCGAAGCTGGCGCTTGCAGCAGACAACGGAATGACTTGGGATCCTGAGGTGGAAAACGTTGTGCTCGGCGCGGGGACTTTCCGGGGTTCCTTCTTCCATACGATCGAGCGGTTCTCGTCCAAAATTATAATCCGATAACCGGCAAGCCTTGAGGATGTTTCCCCATCAGTTCTGTTCCAGAGTACGATTTTTTCGATATCTCCGGGTGTTCCGAGATCAAGCTCCCACCATTGGTCAGTTCCTCCGGCGGTATGGCTGGTGGACTTGTTCGTAAAAATTCCGTTGGTATTGCCGTCGATGGCAAGATTGGCGGGACCGCCGAAACCGGTGGAGATCTGGGAGGCTTTTCCTCTTAGGGCGATATTGCGGCCGGATGAGAATACCTCGACTTCGGCAAGGTGAAGAAACTTGTCGTTGCCCGGTAATTCTACGCGGATGAATTGGCCCTTCACGCCGGTTGTCGGGTTGGGAGGCAGGCGGGTCGCCGTAATCCTGTTAATGACAACGTTGTCCTTACGGCCGACTGTTCCATTCTGAGTAAAAAGGTCCAGGCGAAGTCCCGTTACTTCATCAGTAAGGGGTAACTCGATGCTGTAAATCGACCGGTCAGGGTTTGATCCGCTGGCAACGATCACACCATCGCCTTCAGCTGAAAGCTTTGCCCCTCCTGTCGCCGACAATTTTGAGGGGTGCGCTGGAGACCAGGAAAGGGAACCCGGTATTCTCCCCTCCCATTGTTCCTGCATTTTGATCATTTCGGGGTCACTTTTTGTCAGTGTTGTTTTAAGTTTATGAATTTCTTCCTGTAGTTCGGCCTGACGCTTCCGTTGCTCCTCGGTGAAGACTTCGATGAGAGGCGCCTCATTCCGGCGGTCGGCATCCTCGGAATTGTTGAAAAATGCCAGCATCTGGAAGTATTCGTTCTGGGTGATCGGGTCATATTTGTGGGTGTGGCACTGTGCGCATGCCATTGTCGTCCCCATCCATGTCTGCATTGTGGTGTTAACCCGATCTACAACGGCCACATTGCGGAACTCCTCATCATTAGTGCCACCTTCGTTATTGGTGAGGGTATTTCGATGGAAGGCAGTCGCGACCAGTTGATCATTCCTGGGGTTCTCGAGGAGATCTCCCGCAAGTTGTTCGATGGTGAACTGATCAAACGGCATGTTGCCATTGATTGCCCTTATCACCCAGTCACGGTAGGCCCAGATTGTTCTTGGTGGATCATCCGCATAACCCGCGGAATCGGCGTAACGGGCAAGGTCGAGCCACTGTCGTGCCCAGTGTTCGCCATAGGAAGGCTTGGCAAGCAAAGTATCCACATAGCGGGAGTAGGCATCCTGCGATGTGTCCTGCACGAAGGCAGCGGCTTCCTCTGGGGATGGAGGGAGGCCCGTAAGGTCGATCGATACTCTTCGGGCGAGACTCCACCGGTCGGTAGGGGGCGAAGGATGGAGCCCGTTTTTCTCAAGCTTTGAGAGAATGAAATGATCGGCGTGAACGTTGGGCCAAGTATCGTTCTTAACCTCTGGGAGGGTGGGTCGCGTGGGGGGCTGATAGGACCAGTGTCGATCAAATTGGGCTCCTTCTTTCACCCACTGCTTGAGGAGCGCAACTTCCTCGTCAGTCAAGCGGCTCCCCTTGCCCTTCGGGGGCATGCGTTCGTTCTCGTCCTCTTCGATAATGCGTGCGATTAACTCGCTTTGCTCAATATCTCCGGGTACGATTGCCGAGTAGCCTCCAAGGTCCAAGGTAGCTCCCTCGTGTGAATCGAGTCGCAAGTCCGCTTTGAGCTCTTCCTCATCCGGACCGTGACAGGCGATGCATTTATTGGAGAGAATCGGCCTGATGTCCCGGTTGAAGTCGATTCCTGCGCTTGCAGCGGTGGCCGAAAGCAGCAAAAGAGGCAGGTGTCGAAAGGTTGTGATCATCAGCCCTCTGGGTAGGGTAGGATATGCGACGTCGGGAGGCTATCGCATCTTTCGGTGTGGAGGGAGCGGTTTTGCCTTCAAATTACAAAGATTTCCGTTTAATCCCCTGTAAAATGGTGATTTCTGACACTTTTGCGGGAGTTCTTGGCCCGGAAGGAGAGTTCCGCCTTGATCGCAACAGAGTAATCGGGGAGGTTTCCCTCCCTTCCGGCGGGGAGTAGCTCAGCTTGGTAGAGCGCTGGCTTTGGGAGCCAGATGTCGCAGGTTCGAATCCTGTCTCCCCGACCATCTCCACTTTCGTGGTGTGTAGGCTTTATTCCGGGATGGAATAGTAGAGTTGCTCGAGAGTCAGGACGACATAGGAGGTAACGAGAATATCATCGTTTTCCCACCACCGGGAATTTTCGTTTACCCAGGAACCGTCTTTACTTTGGTTGCTGACAAGCAGTCGGCCAAGTTCCTTGCGCCAGTCAACCTTGGTCCCATCGGGCCGTTCGAGTTGGTCGATCCCTGCGGCGACCAAACTCTTGGTCATGGCGTGGTAGTAGTAATACAGCCCCTGTTGTCCCAGCCCGGGATTTTCCTTAAGGGTGTAGTTGTCCCCCAGCCACCTGAGGACGGATTTAACGCGCTCGTCGCTTGGATCAAGATCGGCATAAATTAGGGATAGGAGGCCCGCATATGACATGGATCCATATGAGCGCAGTGCGGTCCTTCCGTCTGGCAGCTTTTTCTCACCTGCTTTGCTATCACCGGGGAAGTAGACGAACCCGCCTTCGTCTTCTTTAGAGACCGCAGTGATCTGGTCGTTAGTTGATTCCTTATTCTGACATCGGGAGACGAAATTAAGAGCAGCTTCCCAATTGAGTTCGGGCTGCTTTCCCACCTTGTTGTCCTTGGCAATCTGGCGGGAATGGTAGAGGGCCTCGATAGCAAGATAAGTGTTCGACATGTCGGAGTGAGCGTAGGTTCCACCGTATCCGATTCCGCCATCATATTTATTGTCTGCAGTGCCCTTGCTGCCCCAATCCGTTTGCTGGTTAATAAGAAACTCCCGAGCCTTGAGGATTATCGGCTGATCTTCTTCCCTGTCGCGGGCCAGAAGTGCCATGATGGCTGATGACGTGTTGTAGGTTGCAAGCCCCTTGACGTAAATCCCGCCATCATCCTTCTGCTGCTCGACGAGCCAGTTAAAGCCTTCGTCGATATGCTTTGGGTGAGGCTTGGTATAGTCCAGACCCGGATCCCGCATCATGGCGGCAAGGACAAGAGCAGTGAGTGCGGGCGTTTCCTTTTCCCCCCAGAGGCCATCCTTTTCCTGCTGGCTTTCGAGAAAGGCGTTGCCTTTTCGGATGGCTCTCTCCATTTCAAGACGGAGAGATAGATACTCGCTCTGTTGCTGTCCTGCAGCCGGCGGAGCCGCCAGGAGGATGGGAAAAATGAAGATTACGAAGAATGTAGGTTTCATGGTGTCGAAGAGAAAAAGTGAATGGGTTACTTTGCTTTTTCAGCAGGACTGTTGCTTTTGACGAAGGGTTTTATGGTAACGGTGACAGGTGTTCCAACTTTAGGTATTCGAGCGGTTGTGGGGATCCAGACATCATCCAGAGCGGCATCCCGGCCGGGCCAGTTAAACAGGGACGAGTTGGTTGTGAAGAGGGCCACGATGTCCCCGGATGCCTCTGCTTGAAAAGACTTTTCATGAAAGTATGAGCCGCCGTAGACCCAAGGTTTGGGCGCTAGCGGTTTTCGGGTCACTGTATTTGTGATCCACTCGTTCAGAGTCGCTTGTCCGGCGTCACCCGATTTTCCTTTCCATTGAAGCTGAATTTCAGCCCTTGCCGCGTTGCGCGTTTTCTCCGGAACGTCCGGAAACTTTCCAGTTGGACGGAAGTCTTCGCCGAGGATCGGGAAGAGTTCCTTGGATTCTTCGTAACCGAGAATCTTGAGGGCGATATTCACATGGAATGGACGAGCTTTGGTAATGAGAACAGCCTCATGAATTTTTCCGTTCTGGTGTACGATGGCATACTCAAGAGCCCCCTCTTTC
>Ga0160422_10000911_pt1 | contig 18237 bp, 12 predicted proteins | sample Fk160mmetaG_FD_108192 | JGI IMG/M metagenome (GOLD analysis project Ga0160422, IMG submission 108192) | Marine microbial communities from the Central Pacific Ocean - Fk160115 60m metaG | ecosystem: Environmental > Aquatic > Marine > Oceanic > Photic zone | place: The Central Pacific Ocean... | reverse complement strand
GCTCACCTGAACTCGGAAATAGATATTAATTTGCTAATTAGTTCTTTTTCAGATGGTGCTTATGTTATGAGGAAAAATCCGATTAAGCCTGACATTCCATCATTACCGATTGGTAGTATTTATCAGTGGCTTAGGTTCAAGCATAAACGACTCTCAGAGAGTAAAATTACTGCAAAGTTTGAACAGATCAAGTCATTAATTAATACTGAATCAGCAAAGGCACTGAGTATTTCGATGCAAAAACAACTGGCTCGCGATTTTGGTTATTGTGACTGGGTAACAGATACCCCGCGCAATATTGAGGTATCTAACGTTTCAACAGTAGGGTTGAAATCAATTATAACTCATTTGAAAAGTGAACAGGATGCACAATACATTGTTGAGTGGGATTGGGACATTGACCTCGAGACAGAATTCCTAGAGAACATGATTAGGGATTCTAACTGTCGTTTATTGGTAACTAAATCAGGAACATATAGAAAATTGACCTCTGCTTTGGGCACCCTCATCTCTCTACCTGAATTATCCATGACTAGGTTAATCCTACCCAATCAACAAGCGATTGACATTCAATTGACTAGTGAATCGGTTGGTAGACAGATCGTTGCCCATAGTATAATCCCCAAAAACGGTGTTGAATTGCTAAAATCTTACCATAACGGTTCTTGGGATTTGTCAGAGATGTCGGGGAATTCTGAAGATTTTAACTATCGAGATAAAATTTGGCAAGCGCTGGGTAAGTATCCTAAAGGAGACGAAATGTGGTCAAATGAAGTTGAAGCAAACAATCCGATTGCTGCTTGGATTGCATCCCCACCCGAGGAAAGGACGAATAGGTGGGTGCGAATCTCCCATCGACTAGAGGATGACTGGGCAGATTTACTGGATAGTCAAACAATACCACCAAGCCTAATAGTTTCAGGCATTGACAAGGCCAGTGAAAATTGGCAATTGCAGGCCATAAGGCATCTATCACAACATTTCATGACCGATAATCAGACGATTATTGATGTCAGAAGAAGTGCCGAAAACCGCGAGCAGTACAATGCAATTTCGACTGCAGTATTACTTATTTGTGATAAATTGCCAAAAGAGTTCTCAAAATACATTCAGGATGCCGTGGATGAGTGGTTGGATTTCCCATTATTTGCTGCTGAGGTATTAGCGGCATTATTCAGTCAATCCAAACATAATGAAACCGACCAGTTCGGGGTTTTCGACAAGGTAATTTTAGCGTCAGCGATACATCCAAAAGATTCGGTGTTACACAATTGGGGGCGCTATGTAAGACAGCTACAAAACTCCGAACCGATTTCAAATGAATTGATGAGAAGTTTTGCCAACTACCTGCCTTATCGATGGTGGTTTAGCAACTCATTGAGTTGGCTCAAAAGTCAGTTATCAAGTTCAGTTGGGCGAAGATGGTTAGAATCACAGGTTATACCTTGGCCGGGACTAATATTTAGACAGGATGGCGAGTCCTGTGGCCCTCCTGGTTTCCCGCTTAAGTTTGTCAGAGAATTGCCAAAGGTTGACGACTTACTATTCATCCCTATTATGCAAGACTGCCCGGCTAAAGATTTCCTGATGGATGTTTATGATTTGGCTGCCAAAGTCGAAGACAGTAACTATCGAATCACGCCGAGAAGTCATCCAAAATTGCAATATTTATTGTTGCCTGTAGAGGAATGGCCAGAGTTTACTCATGCTGTGATACAAGAAGGTGAAGAAACAATCGGGTCACTAATTTACGGTATTTCATACCACAAAAATATGATTTAATCCGATGGTTTGATTATGGTAAACCCACAGAGCCTTTTGCCGCACTAGCAACATCGGGCAGAGCTACTGTGAAATTGCGATGAAGTTCGATACCAATGTGCGGTCCGCTATCGAAGACCAAAATGACCCTGCGGGGGATGATTTTTGGGGCAAAAGCGGTAAACCATTTGGTAGGTTATGGGTCCTTGTGTGACGCAAGAATGAACTCAAGACAACCACCCTATCATACAGCACGCCCCGGCACCGAGGGTCAGGCCTTGGAGCACTGCGATGAAATAGGCCGTTAGGAGCTGGGGCACAGTCCCTTTTCTCAATATATTGCGAAATTGGAGTTTTTGATTTTATTCATGCGATTAACTCAAAGGCCAATTTCTTTACAGCCACGCTATGGCAACAGGTGGTGACTACGCATGTTGCCTGGTCGGGGGCACCTTTGATCGTCTTCACACTGGCCATAAATTACTGCTAAGTATGGCACTAACTAGGGCGGAAAAAGTCGAAATCCATGTCATCAGCGATGAAATGGCCGCGCACAAGTCCCCGTTAATTCAGGATTATGAAACGAGAGTCAATGCGATTTTGGATTGGTTGGAGGAAAAGTCTCACCGAAATGCCAACTTGTTCAAGTTGAATGATTCTTTTGGACCAGCTCCTAACCACAAATCGGCTGATTCAATCGTGGCGACTCCTGAAACACTAGGTAATTGTCACGAAATTAACCGGCTGCGTGAAGCATCAGGATTGGCTAGGTTGTCTATCCTTGAAGTACCACACATGCTCGACTATTCAGGACGGATAATTAGTAGTTCAAGGATACGCAGTGGGAAAATTGATCCCGACGGAAATCCATGGTTAGAGAATTCTCGTCGAATATCCAACATGAGAATGGCGTCAAGTCTAGACAGTGAATTGAAAACACCGATGGGGACCTTGTTCAGTGGTCCAGAAGAATATCCAGAAGTAGCCATGGCCGAGGCAATTGAATCTATTGATAGAGAAAATAGTTCGATAATTGCCGTTGGTGATGTCACAGTGGCAACCCTGCTAGAAATGGGGATAATTCCCGATATCGCGATAATTGACGGAATGACGAAACGAGTGGCGCTAAATGAATCAGCTAAGGTTAACACTGTCGCTTTCACTAATACTTTGCGGGCAGTCAATCCTGCAGGACATCTAACTCCTTCATTAATTCAGGCGATTGAAGTAGCATTGTCGAATGAAAACCCCACTGTCATCGATGTGGATGGAGAAGAGGATTTAGCACCAATAATCATTCATTGCCTGGCTCCCATTGGTTCATCGGTTATTTATGGACAGCCAAAAGTTGGGGTAGTAGTGCAGATTTCGAGCATCGAGGTAAAGACTCGATGTAGAGACATCTTAGCACTGTTTGAGGTGGTTGATTGAGTGAGAATCCATTGATTTCGATAACAGTCTGTGTCAGAGATGGTATTCATTGGATTGATGGCTGTTTGGAGTCACTGAGTAATCAGACCTACAGGCCATTAGAGATTGTCGCTGTGGATGATGGTTCTACCGATGGCTCGCGCCAGCAATTGGAGAGATGGCACAACCCTGATGCTGAAATTCCCATCCATGTGTACACACAAGATGCTTTAGGACTATCTGCAGGGCGCAATCTTGCAGTTCAGAAATCCGGTGGAGAATGGATTGCTATTACCGATATCGATGTCAGACCAACACAAAATTGGATTACCAATTTGTATGAAAAATCCCAACCTTTGAATCCAGATGAACGAGTTGTTGCGGTCACTGGTAGGACCATTTTTGAGAAAGCAGGCGATTTAATTAGCCTGTTACGCTCAGTTGAGATTGCGACAAAGTATCGCTCTAGACCAAGAAGGACAAGCTTAGCAAACGGCCCTTGTTCTATGTTTCATCGCCAATCACTGGATGAAATAGGAGGCTTTGACCCAGAATGGTATCATGCTGAAGATATGGAGGTAAGTTTGAAATTAATCTCTAGCGGAGGTACCATAGTATATGCTCCAGAAGCAGTAGTATCTCACACAGCAGAATCAGAACGCAAGCATTTCTTAGCAAAGCGTTCGAGGGACGCCAGAGCCCATGTTAGAATAATGCGTAAATATCCGAGACGTCGCAGAAAAGGGCCTGATTTAGATTTCATTGGTAGTTCAACAATGGTGCTGTTTGTTGCTCCGCTATGGATGTCTATGTTATTGACAAGCCTGCCATTTCTTTACCTATTCTTACAAACTGATAGTCGTGGTTGGGACGAAATTCAAACTTGGTGGCAAACAAAAATACTACTTGTTACAATAGCGCTATTATTTGTTCAAGAGTTGTTAATATGGCGCGGACCATTAGGTGTTGTCAATAGAACAGCGATTTATATGAGCAAAAAAAATCGTATTTTTGTTTATGTTGCGCTAAAAGTTTTGATAGTGCAGTGGAGTTTTGCTTTATGGAGAGGGTTGCTTTTGGGTATTTATGATGCTTTGAGGCGAATGAACGGTCACGATTTTACTAAATCATGAGTTGGTTTCTTCCGCTTCCGGAGAGTTCGCTGAGTAGTTTAGAGCAAATCCAAAAGCCATCAATCCAATTGTCACTGAGTATACTCCAGGATCTATCCAACCTGTGGCGCTGAATCCAAAGTATAGATAGTTAAACACACTCAATAGCAGGCACCATGCTCCTAGAGTCTTATACCAACCACCTACATCAGGGTCGGCTAAAGACAGCCAAGTTTGGTTGACAAATATTGATTTTAACCATGCGGAAATACCCCCGTCCTGGCTGTTGATAGTCTTGAAGCCGAGGCCAGTTAGCAAGCCACAAATTATGATGAATACTAGGTCAGACACAACGAATGCGGGTGCTGTTGAGATATCTTCAAATGCCTTGTTGGTAATTTCAAATGTCAATACTCCAGCCCAAGATACTCTGTAATTGGGGTGTATTTCTCCGAGCAGATTTAGAATTGCTAGGAATATGCCCAGAGCACCCAGGCCGACAAACCAGTTAGACATGGTCTTAGATGGGTTGAGCAACATATTGACAAACCCACCACTGTCATTGTTGACTTCGCTCATATTGCGCCCACCTACCTTGTTGTTATAAGTACACCGAACTAAAATTTACAGGGATGTCGCTCAAAGTCGAGTTTGGTATTTGTAAATACCATTGAAAATACCTTCCAACTCTGGTTCTGAGTTTGTCATAATTTCTACAGCATCGATATTCTGCGGTATGCATGAATTGATCTCTTTTGACCGTCCATAACGCCCTTTACTGATAGTTCGTGCAGTAATTAATCCTAGCATATCTAGGCTGGAAATTAATCCTGAAACCCTGCGCTGAGTAAGGGCATTTGTTCCAAGATGGCGGCAGGCTTGTGAGTAAATCGAATAAACTTCACCGGTTTGAATATTCTTCAGTCCATTTTTTTCATTAATCAAAATCGCTGCCAGAACAATTTTTTGTTGGTTGGGAAGTTTGGCGATAACCGGGGTCATTTGATCCGCTTCTATTTGGTGTTGGGCAATCTTGACATGATTTTGTTCAACTTTTTCTGAACCATCCAGTTCCGCCTTTTCTGCTGAAACTCTTAACAAGTCAAGTGCGCATCTTGCATCACCATGTTCTTGCGCAGCGAGTGCGGCACACATTTCGACTACACCTTCGCCAATAACCCCGTCGTGGAGTGAAATTTTCGCTCGCTCTCGAAGAATATCTTGCAGTTGTTGAGCGTCATAAGGATTGAAAACAACATCTAATTGTCCAAGCCTTGACCTAACTCTTGGGTCGAGAAAGTCAGTGAATTTTAGGTCATTTGATATGCCAATTACGCACGATCGGGCTTTTTTCAATGATGAGTTTAGATTAGTTAGGTTGTACAATAAATCATCTCCCGCTTTTCTGACTAGGTGATCAATTTCATCGAGGACGATAATGAACACGCCTTGTCGTGAGTCCATGCGTTTGACTAGTTCGCTGAAAACTCTATCAGTTGGCCATCCAGTAAATGGTATCTCATCGATTTCGTGGGCTTCAAGTAACGAATTTCCGATATGGCTGAGGACCCGATATTGTGTATCTATCTGTCGGCAATTGACAATTACAGTTTGCACAGGCCGATTCAGTTGTTGGCCTTTTTCTTCTAACTGGCTGCAGACGTAGTTGGTAACCGCAGTCTTGCCGGCCCCAGTTACTCCATACAATGTCATGTTTGACGGTATGTGGCCTTTCAGAGCTTCAACCAGATTGAAGGATAGGGTGTCAATCTCGTTTTTGCGGTGGGGGAGTTTATTTGGGTTGTAGTTATGTCTGAGGAATTCTTTGTTTTGGAAGAGAGTTTTGCGTGTGAGGTAACCATCGAATATGTTTTCAGTCATCGTTTTACCTCCTACTACGCATCGCAACCCCTCGCAACTGGAAAAGCGCGATGAACCTCCCAGTCCGAGTCCCCCTCATAAGCATACCTTTTGAAAAATATTTCACAAACATATTTTGTGACCTAATCGTCAAAAATTGCAAAAAATCGATTATGTTATAATTTCCAAGTTCCATCCCATTTCATGCGAAAACCGTCCTCTGCGTGGATAACATTTTCTGGATGGTCAGGATATTTATTCGAGGTAATTGCTGGACGCCTAGAATTTCTACTGTCAAGGAAGGTATGAGTTATGACGAAGTATGTCCTTTTATGCTGCTTACTCAATGAATCTATTTCTGCTGGTCTATGGTGTTCATCGCTTGGGACATAATCCGGTATTGCCATCTCAATAATAACCAAATCTGTGTCGCTTATTGCTTCATACAACAACTCACATGGTCCTGAATCGCCGCTGTGAACAAATTTTGCGCCGTCTGCGGATTCGAAACTGTAGCCATGGGGATCGACAGATTGGTTGTGATTCACCGCAAATCTGCGCCAAGACCAGCCATCATGCGTAGTTCCTTCCGGGCTTTCATTCCATTCAATGTGTGCGAGAATTTTATCCATTGAACCTGGATATGCGATGTGGCATAAAGCCTCGATTCTGTCTTTTGCTCCGGGTGCTGAGACTATTGTAAGTGGCTGCGAAAATTCCCGGTCCGAGATGTAAGTTCTCTCTAGTAACAGAAACGGGATTCCAAAGATATGGTCACCGTGTAAATGAGTTATGAATATGGTTTTGATATCACAGACATTGATGCCACTTTCCCTCAAAGATGTTAGTGCTGTAGGGGGGGCATCAATGATATGCTGGCCATCAATAATAGCAAACGAATGATGTCTGCCGTTTGGCAGAAATGCATTACCTGTGCCAAGCATAGTTATTTCATGCGCCATAGTAGGGCCAACTTGTTCTAGGTCTTGTTATAATCGGTGGCTTCCTAGGTGCCAAACAGGGTATTTCCGAACCTTCAATTACCCCCTCCGGTAGGCCATAATGCTCGTAGTGGGGCGGGGGTAACGATATGGCAGACAACAATGACAATTCGCTAGCAATTTTGTTTGGTTCGCAAACCGGTAATGCTGAAGAGTTGGCTGAAAACACGAAAAAATTAGCCGACAAAGCAGGTTTGGAATCTCAAGTGTTCGATATGGACGGATTTAATGCGGCAAATCTCAGCAGCCACAAGAGAATACTGATCATCACCTCGACTTGGGGTGAAGGAGAAATGCCCGATAATGCCGAAGATTTGTGGCAATCCGTGTGCTCCTCGAGCCCTCAACTAGATGGTGTCCACTACTCGGTCTGCGCCATTGGTGATACTTCATACGATGAGTTCTGTCAAGCTGGAATCGACTGGGACAACAAACTTCACGAATTGGGTGCGAGTAGAATTACTGATATACAGCTGTGCGATGTTGATTTCGAACCAGCATGGCAACAGTGGGTTGACAAAGCAATACCAGCAATGTCGGCACTAAAAATTGCTCCTGCTGCCGTTGTCGAAGTTCCGGTCGCTGAAGTCGTGTCAGAGGTAGTTGAACCTGCTGTTGAAGCGCCGACTGAAAAGTCTGAATGGAGTGCGAAGAACCCTTACTTTACTAATATCATCGAGAACTATGTGCTAAACGGCGAAGGTTCCAGAAAAGAAACTCGTCACATAGTTTTCGAATTAGGTGATTCAGGTTTGGATTACAAGGTTGGAGATGCATTAGGGGTAGTGCCAGAAAACCCGCCACACATAGTCGAGGAATTAATCCAGATTCAGGGATGGGATCGAGAACACTTGGTTACAACTCATAACGGTGAGCGTAACTTGTATGACGCACTAAAACTCGACTTTGAAGTTCACATGGCAAGTAAAAAATTCGTCCAGTCACTCGCAGACAAGGTTGTTTCTAGTGGTCTGAAGATAACAGTAAAATTCGTCTCGAGGACAAGGGGTGAAAAGCAATGGATTGCCAGTGACCAACAACTGCTGCCACCAGAACTTGTTGCGAATGCACCTTCGGATGCCCCTGCTGATAAAGTAGAACATTTGATTAGCGATGCTAAAGCAATGGAAGATTACTTGTGGACACGAGATTATGTAGACATAATGCGAGAGTTTGATGTTAAGTATACCCCAGAGGAATTTTTAGGTCTCGCCGGAAGGCTGAAACCAAGGCTGTATTCAATAGCCTCGTCACATGATGCACACCCCGGATTAGTCGAGTTGACCGTTGGAATAGTTAGATTCAGTTATCACGGCAGAGACCGTGGCGGGCTGTGTACACAATTCATGGCAGACGAAATTGGAACGACTACTAAACGAGTTGGAGTTTTTATGTCCCCTACCAAATCATTCGTCTTACCAGAAGACAAATCGACAGACATTATTATGCTCGGTCCCGGAACGGGGATAGCTCCCTTTAGAGCGTTTATGGAACAACGGGTTTTCGACAACGCACCTGGTAGAAACTGGCTTTTCTTCGGTGATCAGTCATCAAAGACAGAATTCTACTACAAAGATACCATTGAATCTTGGTTGGATAACGGGGATCTGTATCGATTTACTACTGCATGGTCAAGAGATCAAGAAGAGAAAATCTATGTCCAGCATCGACTCAAAGAACACGGTGCAGAGGTTTGGGAATGGTTTGAAAATGGTGCCTATTTCTACATATGTGGCGATAAGACATACATGGCAAAAGACGTTCACAGAGCCCTCATTGAAATCGCTATGGAGCATGGTGGTATGTCGGAAGATGATGCAACCCATTTCATTGAAAAGACGATGATGAAAGAACAAAAGCGCTACCTGCGAGATGTCTACTGATTACAACCCGCTGATTGGTAAACTTACTGCATGAACCGGTATTTGATACTCATTGGCGATTTCCATCATTCTCTTAGTCCAAACAGATTCTGGACCCGGAAATGCCAGCATATGTGTAGCATTCTCTAGCATTTCACGCGCTAGGGTTGCAACCGCCTCTGGTCTGCCGCTATCTTGTTCGGTATCAGGCCGAGGACTTTGCCAAGCCTCGGTGTATACTGCTAATGGAATGTTCTGATTGTCCGCCCATCGCTCTGCGAGGTAGTCTACACCACTTGCTCCGCCAATGATTATCATATCTGGATAGGCGTGTTCTTCTACCCAGTCATCTAATTGATTTTCTAGCCACGAGTAATCATAGAATTTAGAATTTCCACAGATTACTAAATTTATTATTTGACCATCTTGATTTAGGTCTTTGCCACCTAGTTTGGCAACAATTTCAGAACCGGTCACTTTGTCTTTATTCATGAATGGCCATCATCATTATGACATATATAGATATTCTAAAATCGGCAACAATTATCACAGCAAATTCCCTATTATTACCGTTTTCCGGGTTAAATGACCAGAATTCGACCATCATTTACCACTCGTCAGACTAGTTGTTTGACCGTTTTACTCATAGATTGCCGATTACACCGTATTGATATGGGCTTCAAGCGGGTATTGATTGCAAACCGTGGTGAGATTGCACTAAGAATTCTACGAACACTCAGAGATATGGGGATAGAGGCAGCTATTATTCATGGCAAAGAAGATCGATTATCACTTCCTGTTATGATGTCTGACATCGCTTACCCAAATTATTGCACCAACCCTCTCGATTCATATCTCGACATAGAAGCAGTTGTCAAGGCAGCTAAAGAATTAGAATGCGATGCAGTGCATCCTGGCTACGGATTTCTGGCTGAAAATGCTCACTTTGTCAAACGCCTTGCTGAGGAAGGTATAACCTTCATCGGGCCCTCAAGCGAAGTGATTACTCTCTTGGGTGACAAGATTGAAGCACGGGCCGCCATGGAAGCGGCTGGATTACCGGTCGCGAAGGGTTCCTCCGAACCAATTTCTGATGAAAAAGTCGCAAGCAGTCTAGCGGATGAAATTGGTTATCCAGTGATTATCAAGGCTGCAGCTGGTGGAGGAGGAATTGGAATGCAAATCGTGGAGGAGGAATCTCAATTTGCTAGTGCATTGAAACTGTGTATGTCACGCGCTAAATCTGCGTTTGGAGACGAGCGTGTATTTGTCGAGAAATATATTACTGGCGCCCAGCATGTCGAGTTTCAAGTGTTAGCTGACGGGAAAAAGGCGATACACTTCGGCGAGCGGTTTTGTTCAATCCAACGCCGACATCAAAAACTGGTTGAGGAAGGGCCGTGGCTGACTGATGAAAAGCGTCATGAAATTGGTGAATTGGTGTGTAGAGGCGCTGAGTCAGTTGGGTATAAAGGGCTAGCAACGTTTGAATTCCTCAGGGATGCCAATGGAGATTTCTATTTCCTCGAGGTAAATCCTAGAGTGCAAGTGGAGCACACTGTTACAGAGTTAATTACGGGATATAATTTGGTTGAATTAGGTATCAGAGTTGCACAAGGTGAAGCGCTACCTCTAGAACAATCAGAAATTCGTTGGCGTGGGCATGCGATTCAATGTAGGCTGAATGCCGAAGACCCGAAACAATTCGTTCCAAGTCCCGGACGGCTTTGGGACTGCCATTTCCCGTCAGGTTTCGGAATAAGGTGTGACACTCATGCTCATCCAGGTTATGAAATGCCAGGTTGTTTTGATTCATTGCTGGCTAAGTTATTGACATGGGGGCATGATAGAGATGATGCGATAAGAAGAATGCGGACTGCTCTTGATGAGACACAAATAACGGGCGTTCAGCACCTCATTCCATTGCATAGAAGAATTATGGATGAGCAAGACTTTTTGAACAGAGATATAACTATCCAGTATATCGATAATCACCAAGATTTGCTCGGATGAGGTGGTGGTTGTTATGGATGTCTTGATGGTTGGAAGCGTTGCATATGACAGTGTTACCTCACCAGCAGGTGCAGTAGAGGACGCACTGGGTGGTTCGGCGGTCTATGCCGGTATTGCTAGCCGTTTTCACGGTAATTATCTGGGTTTGAAAAAAATTGGTCTCGTTGGCGTTGTAGGACAAGACTTCCGCTCTGAAGATTTCAAACTGCTTGAATCTCAGGGTCTAGATTTGTCAGGCTTAGAAATCGCTGAGGGTAAGACATTCCGCTGGGAGGGATCCTATCATGGCGATATGGGGGTAGCATCTACGCATGATACTCAGTTGAATGTTTTTGGCGATTTTGATCCGAAAGTGCCTGCTGAAGCTAATTCACCGACCGTTTTGTTTTGCGCAAACTTAGTCCCGAGTCTGCAATCAAAGGTTCTTCAACAGGCAAGAGGCCGACGTCTGTCGATGCTAGATTCAATGAATCTGTGGATAGAGATTGCCAGAGACGATTTGTTGGATGTTATGCGTAGTGTAGACTTGATAATAATCAATGACGGGGAAGTTAAAATGTTAGCGAATGATGATAACTTGTTAAGAGCCTCGAAGCAACTTAGGCAGATGGTGGATTGTCAAACCCTGATTGTGAAAAAAGGTGAAAACGGGGTGCTTGCTTTTCACAACGATGCAATCATTGCCTTACCTGCTTATCCGACTGAGAATGTTGTTGATCCGACCGGCTGTGGTGACTCATTTGCTGGAACTATTGCCGCCTGTCTTTCAACTGGAAGTGGTCAAATAACCCGTGAAGAATTGCGAGAGGCGTTGGTAAAAGCAACTGTAACCGCCAGTTTTACACTGGAATCATTCGGAACGTCTGGACTATTGTCACTGACTGAAGAATCATTCAACAATAGGCTATCAAAGTTTTACAAAATTTTGAATTGATTACAAATCGATTCTTGGCAGACCACCCTTGCCAGCAGACGAGCTGTTGTGGGCTTCAGTGTCGACAAGTTCTGTCCATGACAAATCCTCATCAGATTCGGCAAATTCTTGCTCATTTTGCTCAATTAGGGTTCTTCTTCGCTTAGCGATCGCCTCTAATTCTCTTGCTTTCTCATCCGGCATTACTCCACCATTGCTTTGCGCTAGGTTATGGTAAGTCTCTAACTCTTCTTGCTGAGCATCATCGGCTCTTTCTCTAAGACTTGGATTTTGATTGACACTAGTTTCGAGATTGTTAATTAATCGATTAGTGATTGAATTGCTCAAGTCCCTTACAGCATTACCAATTGTGGGAACTAAGCGACTTATTCGCTGAGCGTTGCGGGAATTGCCACGACGTCTTTTGACTAGTCTAGAGTTAGTCGGAGAAGTTTTCTTTCGCAGGCGTGAGTTTTGATTAATCGGTGTCGCCTCAGAAGATGGAAGCGCTCTATTCGGGGCATTCTCCATACGTGCGTTAGCTACCAAAGATTCCACTTCATTGCCTTCATAGTCAATGTTCCCCAGTAAGGTGTCTGGTGAATTAAATCCAGAGTACTCGCTGGTTGATATAGTGTCTTGTTCATCAGTTGGTTGGTGATAACCATCCTTGTTCCAAAAACTCGGTAATACATCCGGCATTTTGGCTGGGCCAGCCTCATTTTTTGGTTGCGGGTTTGCATGAGAGAGTAAACCAGGTGTAATTACCGGCTGATTTTGTGGTATGTGCTGATGGTTTGATTCAGGTGGCATGGCTAAATCTAGTTTATCAAACATCGACATTGGATGCTCAACTTGTCGATTCCTGCGATCATTAACATTGCTAATCCCTCTTTCAATTAATGAATTTCCGCTAACGGACTGAATTCTCTGACGTTTCTCCGTAGTCATCTGCTGCCAATTTGGAGTATTGTTGGGAAGACTATCCATTGTTGGCATTTGGGAATCAAATATACTCAAGTCCAGTGCAGGTAGCGGTTCTGCTTCTGGTGCTACCGATTCAGCAACATCGCTAGCTAGGAAGGTGGCGATTGATTCAGGTCGGGAAACAGCGGTGATATCAACTGGTACCTCGTGCTCCTCAAGTATTGCATTTCGTGGATAGTCTGTATCGGTCTCAAGGATGTCTAAACCGTCGACTGCTTCTGCTATGGAGAAGCCCTTTTGTAACTTGATTAATATCGTGTTGAGTTTGAGTAACGCAAAATCGTTGCCGGTAATGACGTGACAGTCACCAGCCTCAGTGTCTATTGTTAGCGTTGGCTTTCGAGTCACTGCCCACCCCATTATCAATCCTAAACCACCAACTAAAGTCAACATTTGAAGGGGCCCTGAGGCGAAAATACGGATACTGGACCAAACCAAAGCGAGTCCGATTGTTGCAATGTAAAACGGGACAAGTCTTGTGTGATGATGCTGGACCCTATTGATAGTGTGAATTTTGATGTCTAGTCCGTGGCCAGATTTTGCTTCCAAAGACAGAAGTTTCTCATCAACTGAAGCAACTATGCGGCCTGATGTACCATCGAGGTATAGCGAGTCAATTTTTACATCCCTTGACCCCTCAGATGAATATGCTACGCGACCCGTTGAGTACATCCCGTTTACCCAAGCAGAATCTCTAGGTTAAGAAACCACCGCAAATTTAGGCTTGAAATGCCGTAATTCAATAAGGGAATATTTTCGCCGTGTTACTCTTTCTTATCCAACATAGCCCTGCCAATTATTCTGGGTTTGGAATCAAGTTGAGCGATTATCGCTGGAACCATATTTTCTCTGCGAACATAGACCGGAGAGTCCCATTCGACAATCATATTATTGTCAGTGACGGACTTAATTCGACCAACGGTGAACTGTAAATCTAGACTCACATGAATCACATCCCCGGGGGATAGTGTGCGTTTCTGGAAAGGTGACTTATCTAGGGCTAATTCAGATAACTTGTGTTCGATTACTGACAGCGGGACATGAGTGTTTGTTTTCTTATCGTTTATTTCAGGTCTGACAATTATCGAACCACTGCTCACTGAATCGTCCTTTGCCCCCCTTATTGCAATACCCACCCTGTCGCCTGATTGGGCCTTTTGGACATCATCATCCATTACTTGGAGCGATTTTGTGGTGCCAACGGCATTAGACGGTAAAATGTGTATGTCATCATGAACATTCAACGTCCCGCACTGAACATAGCCAATGGCAACTAAGCCAATCCCTTTGACATTGAAGTGTTGGTCAATGCAAACAACAAGTGGGGATGTTGCCGAGTTGGTTAGTTCATCGTTAATTTGGTCCATTAATTCATACAATTTACCTCGTATCGCCAAACCATCGGGCGCAACAAAAGACCACTCATTCAAACCCGCTTGAGCGAACATTTTCTTGACCATTTCTTCATCGACCCAATCTCCTTCCTTTGGCTTAATAACTGCAATTCCCTGTTTTATGTTGGAACTGGAATATGCCACCAAAACCTCGCCAAATATCGCGTCTATTGAGTTTATTTCTATAATTCCAACACGGCCGGCAGATATTGCGCTTAGTAGCGGTCTAAGACGTTCAGGATATCTAGCTGGCCTGATGATTGAAATTATCCTTGTAGTATTATCGTGAATTTCTTTGTGAACATAGGTATGAACATCCCTTTGATCAGTGGCCTTAGCGATATCTTTGGCAAGTTCATCACTTCCGTGCATCGCAACATTTAGGACAACCATGGCAAAACCTCTGCGTGAGCTAACTTATTCGATAGAGTCAATCAGTTTTATCTGTAATCATGTTATTCTTAATCTGCTGAGCTTTTTCCCATTCAAGTTTTTCTTGGTCATTTTCTGCGACAAATTGGGGTATTGGAATAGGGCGCATCATTGAATCAATAGCGACAAAGAAAAAGTAACCTTCACAGATTTTTTTCTTTTCCCATGTAGCTTTGTTGACAGCCATTGCGGTTACTTTTGAGCAAGCCGTGTGTGTGCTGGTGTAAACAACTCTACCAGTTACCTCAAGCAAGTCGCCCTGTTTTGCAGGGGCCATGAATTTCAATGTGTCTATGGAAATGGTGACAAACTCGCGATGGGCGAATTTAGAGCAGGAGATGCCGCCGGCTTTGTCCATAATAGATAGCAGTTTACCACCAAACAGCGTATCATGATCGTTAGTGTCCCCAGGGAATATATGTTCAATTAATGTCACGGGCTCTTTGGAGTATGGTTCCATGGCTACCGGAAATGTTTCTAGTTCATGAAGTCATGTAGTCATTTTTCACTCAGAGTGCAATTTAAATTAAGTAATATAGCATCAGAAAGTTGTGGATTTTACCCTGTCAGGATGACGGATTGTTACCGATACATTATGCATGAGCAAGATACCTATTGGGGTGTGTTACCTGAATAACGCAAAAGCGATGCATTTTAGATATGGAAGTCTTGGATTGCTGTAGGCGATAGCATGGCGATTAAAAATGACCGAGTAAAAACTTCATTGTTTCTGACTATTCTTATGATTTTGACACCTGTCGCAACAGCAGCCACTGTGAATACATTCTCAGATGGGGCTCAAGAAGTGATTATTGAATTTAAGGACGGGTTTAGCCTGAACAACAATACGGATGGAGGCTTTTATGTCAACAGCGACGAAACAATAACCTCGGCCACGGTTAACATCAGTTCAGACCCCATGATGTATTCCACCTCCAGCGGATATAGCGGCTTACAATCATCCTCCTGGGACAGTACTGTCAACAACGGTGCGACGACTTTTGACAATGTGAGTAATTTTGTGTTTAACAAAGATACTCTGCAAAACTCAGTGCAGTTTAACTCTGAATCATTAGTAACTGATTTTGAGTTTGATGATGGTGGATTTGATAATTCAACAACCAACCAAGACCTACAAGGCAATCCTATTGCATGGGATTACAATGCTATTGGGTTTAAGGAACTAAATCAAGGTCCGGACAACTGTGCGTCAGGTGACATGTGTTGGGGAACTAACATCTTTGATGGTGATTACACCAACGATTTAGATACCGACCCAAATCCATATGTCGATCAGGTAGAATTTAGGCTCACAACACCAACAATTTATTTGGATAACTCACTCAATGACACCTTTTTGAGATTTTCATCTTGGCACGCAATGGAGGCCAAGTTCAATCAACAAGGCGATTATTACTACGATGATTGTGCTTATTTAGAAATTCAACATACACCAGTCGGGCAATTCACTGGGGAGCAAACCACAGAAGCCTTAATGATCAATTTCCCACAAACCACGGGTATAGGGCCCACAGAAGGTTTGTTTGCAAAGGATGATGCTTCCTACAGCAGAGATCGAATTTCTCCGGAGTGTGGAGCTTTGGAAAACAACTTTTTTGGTTTCGCCGGAACCTCAGTTTCCCCGTTTAATTTAGACGGTTGGGCTTCCGTTGCTGCCAACTTAGCGCCGTATTTGGGTAGCTATGTCAAAATCAGTTTTGTCTTGTTTCATGCCGATGCCCCGGGCAATGTTGCCCAGTTTGATACCCCCGGGTGGTATATCGATGATGTCACAATAGGAGAGAAATTTGTCCAAGAAGGGACTATGGTCATTGAGAATCTGCAAGCCCCGCAGGATTATGACGAGAAAACCCCTAATGGCTATGGGTTGCTATTCGTTGACACTTTTGAGCCTGCAGATTCTTCATTGTCATATACAATTAGGGATGCAGTCACAGGAGTAATCGCTGAGGATAGTTTAGGTTACAGGTTTGAAAATTTACAAGGTTCAGTAATTGAGTTATGGGGCTTAGATGCTGATAGTTATCCATACATTGATATCGAGGTAACTTTTTCCTCTGGCAGCAATCAAATTTCAACACCCATATTCTATGGTTACACTATGGGTACTGAAATGGGTCTCACCTTCAATGACTTGACGAGATTTAGAGGTTTATCAGTTTCAGATGGCGAATTTGATTATGTCCACGACTCGGGTCTAGAAATTAAATTAGACTCATCGACATTCCTATCAAACAATAATGGCGAATTTTCAAAACCAATCTACGGTTTGAATGTTAGTGGTGGAAGGGGTTGTCAACTAGATCTAACACTCGATTCTCCGATGTTTGCTAGTCCGGATATTCTGATAGTTGAATCACTATCAACATACACCTCACCAATATTTGAATTTGAGTTGACCATCAACTTCAATGCTGATTGTGTGGCATCAAACCTTTGGGTGGAGTTGTTATTTGGTCACCACATGAGCGGAATCGAGTTAGATTACGGCACAGACGGCGTTAATGAGTGGGAATTTTCCGACCCCGGTTACGGTATGTTTGGTTTACAAAATATGTTCTATGAGGGAGAGATTAACGGTGTAAGCCAAGGCAGCAGCACGGCAAAACTAACTCTCGATGTGGTAACTGGAACAGTAGTTGACGGTTTCTTCTTGATACCCAAAGGCGCATCGTTGTCACTTTTCGACGTTGAATTTGCCAATAATGATATTTTTAATACAAATAACACCAACGAAGGATTTGAACTATCCTTGGTAGTCGGCTCCACGTCGGATATTGTCACTGTTGCATCTAATCAACAGTCATTTCACCTGTATGATACAGTCCTCAATAAGGACAAACCAATGTTGTTGTTGGAGGGCATGATTTCAGATCCGAGTGTCCCGGTAATTAAAACAGACCAGAGCGGTATTGACTGGATAAGGGTCGGCTTCCAAGTCACCCAAGTTGATAGCAATGGTGGAGGGGCTGTAGAATTGGAAAATCTGAAGATTGTTTACCATCTTGAGCACAAAATCGGCGAAGATGGCGAGTTTGCGAGCTACTTAAGAGAATTCGTCGCAACTTCTAATGAAGGGACGTCTCAGTCAAGTGGCTCCCAAACACTCGTGCCATTACAAACCACAACAGCAAACGGAGGTCAAATAAAGTTGTCAAATCTTTCAGTATCGAGCCAATCTGGTTATGAGTCATCGCTAACATGGAACAGTCCATATGATGGCTTGTATTCGACTGGTGAGTTGTATCACATAACCACAACACACAATGTTGACTCCTCAACTGGAGCAACTTTAGATAAGGCGAAAATATCTTTCAAGACTGCTGACTCTTCATTCGCATTAGGCTATGATTTTGCCTCAGGTTGGTATGAGGAAGGTGATGACGAAGATTACATTACTCTACACCCATCATCAACGGTGTCAAGTATTTCTGTTGGCCAACAAATTGACTGGAAATTTGTCGTTAATTC
>Ga0160422_10000908_pt1 | contig 18248 bp, 12 predicted proteins | sample Fk160mmetaG_FD_108192 | JGI IMG/M metagenome (GOLD analysis project Ga0160422, IMG submission 108192) | Marine microbial communities from the Central Pacific Ocean - Fk160115 60m metaG | ecosystem: Environmental > Aquatic > Marine > Oceanic > Photic zone | place: The Central Pacific Ocean... | reverse complement strand
TGTACTGTAAGCAACTCTCGCTACTTCGTTTGAACCGAACGGTACGTTTTCTGCCCACCCTTTTACTGCCGTAATCGGAATAACAGCGAGTGTTTCCCCTGTAGGCATAATAGTATGGGTTCTATTGATGACGAGAGCACCTTCGTCACCATCGATTTCCGAAGATCCTTGTATAACATTGAGTCTTGGAATTTCGATATCTTCTGCTGATATCGCAAGCCTTGGAGCAGCTACTGGAGCTGCGAGTTCTTCTTTTTTAGCTTCTACTAATTTAGTCTTGGGCATGGTCTTAGTTTTGGTCTTGGTCTTGTTCTTATTCTAGTTTTAAGAAAGGGTAAACCTTTCCTCTGATGTTTCTATAATGCCATTGTTTTCAACAGCGTCAAGAAAAGATCTTGATTTTTCTCCTTTTTCTCCTTTTGGGGCGTTATCTCCCACAGCATTAGCTACTTTTTTAAGGGGGATGCTAATCAAATTAAGTAAATCTTCTTGTTCCAAATCGTACTCTTTTGCTATTTCTAGTAACTTCATGTTATCTGTACACTTACGAGTTGCTCCCATAGATCTAAGTTTCAAGTTCTGAAACTCCACCCCCTCTTTAGCTAGAGTAACAGCTTTTTCTTTTATTCTCTTAGCCCAATTCTCTACAACTTTAGCTACGATATAAAGATGCTCTACTGTGTTAGGGTCTGTAGGATCTTCTATATTTTCTTTAGGCAAATTATCCCCCGATATACGTTGTACTATTTCAACTGCTAAACCACCAAGTGAGGGACAGTACTCTTCATGTTTACAGAATCGGCAGTTAACCGAAGGAGAAAGTGCGTCTACTTCTGGGAAACCACCATCCCATTGAGGGCGCACTTTCTCCCCATTTCGTATTACGTCGGCTAGTTGCTTAACCAATAAGGGCAATTCCTCTCGTGTAAATGTTCCTTCCAGTACTTCATTGCGTACAGGTATATAGAACACAAAAGTGATTTCATCAAGCTCTGGATATTTTTGAAAAGCTCCGACCGTGTAAGCCCTTGCTTGCCAGTTACTTCTAGGTGGATCTATTTCACTGACCCCTGTTTTGTAATCTGCTAATATAGCTTTGTTACCAAAGGTAAGTAGCCTATCACAAGTTCCCCACGTATTTGTAGAGTCAAGATCAACATCTAGAAGGATCTCATTCTCTTCCTTGTACTCCTGCCCTTTAGCATAATTCTTGGTATACTCATCCTCTTGCTTGACGATTGCTTCATAGATCATGACTTCGTCTTCATCGTGCAGGGCAGAGGGATCACGAACTTCTAAGGCTTCGTGGATACGAGTACCTTTTTCAGCAGCAGCGTTTGTACCTGATCGTCCTTCGTAACCAGAACAACCTGCTACGTACTTTAGGCTTGATGGTGAGAAAGGAGCGTGTCCTCTGCTACTATGGTCAGGTGTATTAGACTCCATGAAGTTCTGTTAGGTTGTTTATTTTTCTTTGGATAGAGTCTATAACATGTTCTTCTATAGACCCTGATGTAACTAAAACTTTTTGTATAGCGTCAGACTTTGCACCATTACGGTGGATGCGCCCTAAAGTTTGGAGGTAGTCTTTAGCATTGAAAGAAGGGCATATCAAACTAACTCTGGGTCTATCTCCATTACAATCGTGTAATGATAGTCCAGTACCCCCTGCTGCAATGTTAGCGACCACCATAGTTGATTCATCATTTTGAAATTCGTCTACGATTGCTTGTCGTTCTTCTATTGTCTGACCTCCCTCTATCGCTTTGCATTTTAGTTGATCACATAGTGTTACTACAGTGTCTCTGAAGTTAACAAACAACACTACAGAGTTTCCCTGTTCTTCTAAATCTTGTGCATATGATACTAAGTCAGGTACTTTCATGGCTTCTGTTAGTTGTCTTGCCCGTAGTATATTAACAATCACATGATCACTATTCCCAACAGAACCATTGAGAATAAATTCACTTATTATTTGCGGAGTTAAACCTAACTTTTTATAAGTGTTTATGATCTTCTTAGAGTCAGCAAATTGCATAGGCTCTATGAAAACTCTGTTATTTCTGAATGAATCAGGGAAATCTGCTACAGTTAACTTCGCTCCCATAACACCATAGATTTTATCGTGTATCTTTTTAAGATTGCTCTTTGCTCCTAAGTGCCAACCATTCCACTCATCTTGGTAACACCCATTAATTTTCATCCAACTGAACCAGTTATATAAACCGTTTTCTGTTTTAGCTAGGCTGTGTAAGCCCAACATATATCCAATAGACCTCATCTCTGTAGGATCTTCACACGCTGTTGCTGACATCCCATGCACTAAAAACCCTTGTTTAACTAGGCTTATAATAAGCTGTGCGTTTTGTGTATATGGGCCTTTGCATTTATGTATCTCATCTACTAAAAATAAAGTGTTCTTAGGGACTTTCCAGTTCATTATCTTCTTACCCCTCTTAGACATATGTGGGGTATTACCAGTCCTTATCTTTTCAAAATTAAGTACGAATATAGGATCAATACCTACTTCCTTTAGTTCTCTTTCCCATGAAGGGATCACTGCTTTAGGGCATATAACAGCTACAGGGCGTTCTAAACGCAAAGCCAAATGTGCTGCAACTACTGTTTTTCCAGTACCAACAGAGCTAGAATCTAGAGTATTTTTATTTTCTCTTAGCCTTTCTTCAAAGAAGTCAGCTACTTTAGACTGAGCGGGGAATAGGTTTTTCATTTAAGACATAGTAAAAGAACTTGAATTTAAGGCAAGGAAAACTTTCTACAATTTATCATACCCTACTAAAGCATGTCCTTTGCGTATGTATCTAGCTATAAGAAAAGCGTCTACCATACCATCGTGGGGTTTAGAACAGCGTTTACTTTTCAACCAACATTCTTCAGGAGCTAACACATTAGCCACTCCTAATGCAGCTTTCTTTGTATCATACGGTGGAGACAAGTGACCTAACATAGCCTTTTGCCAGTTATGTACTTTGACACATTGTACATCCCACTGCCTACTCTCAGCTAGACCTAACAATTTACCAAATGATATTGCCATAGATCGAACAGCTTGTGAACTTTTTGCATGGTGCAATGGCTCTTCAATAGCAAAGATAAAATCTGACTCAAGTGCCATCACCCATTCATAAACTTTACGTGTATCGGTTTCTCGTTTCTTACAACGATGAAGTGTAGGCATGACTATCTTATCAATGACTGCTCCTGTTGTTTTTGATATGGCGACTAACCCACCGTTGAGTCCGTTATCAACTCCTATAATCACAATGTTCTATAGCTTTAGCAGAAAGTATTACGCCATCTCCTGATTCTGGTATTAAGGCATCTACGTTTGGAACAAGCATTTGTATAAAAAATACTTCTTTTGCTGAGTTAGGTATAACTCTGTAATAAGTGCCAGATCTACGTTCTACAATATAGGTAAAATCTTTACCTATTTGTTTTCGTATCATAACACAGGGGTTTTCTTCAACCTCCTTGTTTTCAAACATCACTCCGCTAGATCGTCCAAGAAACATGGAGTACCCTCCCAAAAGTTTGTTTGTAGATATTCATATTCATACCTTTCAAAAGCTTGTTGTTTTGTAAGGTTATAATTTTTTTGTAGTAAATCTATCGTGGTTTGTTTTGAATAACAAGCCACAGGTGGTCTACCATACTGTTCTACCGTACCTATGTAAGCATCCTCTAACCCACTAAATAGAAGTACAGGTTTATCTAAATCTTCTTTTGTTTCAGGATTTATCATCGTCTGGCTCAACATCTATTATTTTATCTTTGTTTATTTTAACAGCCCCATTACCACGGTCTGCTTTTGCATTATTTAAAATACTAATATCTATTTGAAGTTTTCCTGAACCCCCCGATGTACGTGCGTTTAAACCTAAATTTCTACGTATTAACTGATCTAATTCAGACAGTTCTTTAACTGTACGTGGGCCTCTGAGGTTTTTAATACTATCTCGAAGTAGTTTTATAGCAGAGGCAGCTACATAAGACTGATATTTTTCTGCTGGAGATGATTGTGATTCAGCTATCTCCATAAGTTTTTTATCCTCTTCCATACGGGCTTCTAATTTAGCCTCTTTTATAGCTTCATCTGTTTTACCTTCTAACTCATCATCAAGAGTTGATTGCAAAGGGTCTTTGTTTTCCTTTACTTCTTCTATCTCTTTTAAGGGTGGATTGTTGGCGTGAGAATCTTTCTTTGGTTTTGCTCCCTCATCCCTTAACCATCTACGGAGAGTAGAGACATTGATTCCTAGCTCCTTCGCAATAGTCACAAGTTTATATTGCTGCTCATACATTTCGAGAGCATGTTTAAGCAGTTTAGATTTTTTAGATTTATAAGCCAAAGCACTTAATATATACTATATATTTACATAGCTTTCAAATTAAATGACACAGACCTTACGTATATATGAACCAAGGATAGATGATAAAACATCTAAGATGGATGTGGGAGGTATGCTAATTAGCCCTACTAACACTATTACAGCTTTATTGTATGGGTTAGCTAATCATGAAAGCAATAAAGCAAAGGAATATTATTTTTGGAGATTGTGTGATGAGTTATGGAACCATGATGAACTCCCTGAACCTCTGATGGTTAAACATCCTTGGGCAGAGAGCATGATACAAGCTGTTATACAAAATAAATATGTGTCTATTGGTGGTGCTGCTTCATCTGGTAAGTCACACACTATGGCTGCATGGGGAATCCTAAACTGGTTAGCTGCTCCAAGAGACACTTTGGTCCTATTGACATCGACTACGTTACGTGAGGCGAGAAAAAGAATATGGGGGTCTGTTATTAGTTTATTAACAGTGTTAGAAGGCGCACCATTTAAGATAAGAGATTCTATTGGTAATGTCGCTTACGTAAATGAAAATGGAACTTTGATAGAGAAAGCTGGTTTGAGTTTGATTGCAGCAGAACGCAGTAAGACTAGGGAAGCTGTAGGTAAGTTTATAGGTATCAAACAAAAGAATGTTATCTTGATTGCAGACGAGCTTTCAGAACTATCAACAGCAATTTTACAAGCAGGTCTATCTAACTTATCAAAGAACCCATCATTTAGTTTAGTTGGTTTATCAAACCCTGCATCTCGTTGGGATGCTTTCGGTGAGTGGAGTGAACCAGCAAAGGGTTGGGATTCTATTGATCCTAATATAGAAGAAACTTGGAAAACAAAATGGGGAGGTCTTTACAAAAGATATGATGGGGAAAGATCCCCTAATATACTTGCTGGTGAAACAGTATATCCTTGGCTACCAACAGAAGAAAAAATAGAAGAAGACAAAGCACTGTTGGGTCAAGAAAGTAGAGGTTACTACCGAATGGTACGTGCTGTATTCTTCGACTCTGATGAAACAGACGGAGTTTATACAGACGTTGAATTGATTAAGTCAGGGGCTATGTCTACAATAGAGTGGCAAGGAACCCCCACACCTATAGCGGGTTGCGACCCTGCTTTTACTAATGGTGGTGACCGAACAATATTATATACTGGTTATGTAGGTTATAATATTTCAGGTCAATTTGTTTGTCAGCTTGGGGAAGCTATATCCCTCAGTGACGATGCCACCAACAAAGCCGTCCCCCGATCTTATCAGATTGTTCAGCAGATAAAGGACGAGTGCAAGAAGAGGAACATAGCCCCATCCAACTTAGGAATCGACTCCACAGGTGCGGGTAGTCCTTTGGCTGACATTCTTGCTGCTGAGTTTGGTGATGATATTCTTCGTGTTTCATTTGGTGGAAAAGCCTCTGACAAGAGAGTTAGTACTAATAGTAAATTGGTAGGTAATGAACTATATGTCAATAGAGTTACTGAACTTTGGTTTGTGGGTAAAGAATTTTGTAGAACTAAACAGCTATTTGGTATTACTAATGAGTTAGCTCAAGAAGTTGTAGGTCGTAAGTACGATATGGTAAAAGGATCTACCCTAAGAATGAAGCTTGAATCCAAGCCAGAGTATAAGAATAGATTAGGAAAATCTCCTGACTTAGCTGATGCTGCCTTTATTTGCATTGATGTCGCAAGGCAACGTCATGGTCTCGTAGCTGTAGAGCCTCTTGATTTAGGGAACAAGGCACATGGATCAGGGCGCAGGAGGACTATGAAACAACTTACGAATGTACTAGCAAACCAACCTTTAGGTTAGATTTGAGCGGTTGCGGTTAGCTGAAAAAGCTGTAAATTTATACTATATGGCTTCTAATAAATCTTTTAATTCCTATCCTTTAGTGGATGTAGGTCAAGGTTTAAAAATACCAGATTTTTCAAAGATACCAAGAAAAGATTGGCAGAAAGTCGTAAACGATTTGAATAAAAAAGAAGCCAAGAGATATAAGAACCTTCCAACACAAGTTTTAAGCTCTCCTAATGCTAATCTTAGAGCGGGAATAGACTATAGAGCACCAGAAAAAATAGATACAGATAAGAAAAAAGAACTAGCCAAAAAATTTGCCGACTCAAAACGAAAAGAAACCATGATGATGGTAGAGGCTGCTGCCCTACCATTTACTTTTTCAGGGTTACCAATAAAGGCTGCGGGAAAACAATTACTAAATCAAGGAGATAATATGTTAAATCTAATTAGAAAACTAGCACAAGTTAAAAGTGGAGCCTCAAAAGTTCCTAAAACAAAGCCTAAAACAATGGCCCCACCTCCTAAGTTAAGTAAGGGAGGCGTTAAACCAGAGGCTAAACCAGAGGCTAAACCAGATGCTAAACCAAAGGCTAAAAGAGGTAGGAGACCTCAAGGAACTCTCACTGAGATTGAAAAAATAGCAAAGCAAAAAGGGGTCACTAAACAAGAAGCTGCTGTAGGAAGCTCTAAATCAATAAAAAACTTGAGGCTAAAAAAAGAGCAAGAGTTAAAAATTAAAAAACAAGAAGCTAAAGAAGCAGCCGATAAAGCAAAAAGTTTAGGTGATCCTAAACCACAAGCCCCGACTAAAAAAGCCACTAATGAGCAAATTAATAAGGCTAGAATGGCTGAGTATGAGAAAAAGAGGAAAGAAGTACAAAAAGTTAGGAAACAAATTGATGCAGAAAATAAGTATAATGCAAAACTTTTAGATAAAGCCACGAAAGAGTATAAAGAAAAAACGCTACCTAAATATAAAAAAGATTTAGCTGCTTACAACAAACGTAAGGCCGACATGGATGCTTATAAGCAAGCAGTAAAAAAAGATAGAGCTGAAGGTATGCTGCCTAAAATGGCTGGTGCAGGTATAAAAAAACCCCCTGCGGTTGGTAAGCCACCAGTAAAGCCTAAACCTCCAGCTCTAGGTAGTCGAGAAAAACCAGACTTCCCTAGAAAGCCTGATCAGTTACCAGAAACACCAAAAGCAAAACCGAAAGGGGAGACAACTAAATCGGGTACTAAAACAGATACAACTAAATCGGAACCATCTAAAACTACCTCACAAGTAGATGATGTAGCTGCAACAACTAAAGAGGATATTGGTGGTCTAACACAAAAACAGATCGATGATTTCTTCCCACCTGCTCCTCTTAGAGAGGCAACCGAAGAAGTTGCCGAAGGGGTAGGAAAGAGATCATTTAACCCAGCTACAAACGAAGGGTTTGGTAATATAGCTAAAGAGGTAGGGGAAGGAGCTGCTAAAGTAGGAGGTAAAGTAAAAGGGGGAACCAAGGCAGCTTCCGATGTTGCATTTAAAAAAGTGTTACCTACAACAGTAGTCTTAGGTGGTGGAGGACTTGGAGCTACTGGTTATATGTTAGGGCGTGGTGGTGATGATAAAACACCCAAACCAAAAGAAATCGAATCTAATAAACAACAAGGAAAAGAACCTTCTGACACTGTTGTCATAGGAAAAGATGGTAAACAAACGATTGATACAGATACACCTTTAAAAGATACTGAGCTTACTAAAAAGAAAAAAAGTCAGTCTACAGGTGATTTTTTAAGTAATATACGTAATGTAGGTAAATTTGCTGAGTCCCTTGCGGATAAGGCAGCTTCCGCAAGTGAACTAAGTAGATTTGTATTTAAAGAACCAGAGGATGAGGGAGCTGGAGATGTAGCTGGAGATGTAGCTGGAGGTGGAGGTGGAGGTGGAGCTGGAGCTGGAGGTGGTGGAACAGGAATGAGCTTTCAGGAGGCTATGAGAATAGCTAATGAAACAAAAGAAAGAGAAATGCTTCAAAACTTAGAAGGAACTACCCCTACAGGTTTGGATTATCTTAGATCTGCTCCAGAAGTAGAAGCTCAAAATGTTGTCCGTAGACAACTTATGGAGAAAGAAAGAAATAAAAGAAAACAAAGAGTAGCTTAAAATGGGTACTAAAGATTTTACTTCACGCTCTCGTCAATCAATTAGACGAGTTGGACCCGACTCTAGTAGAACTAGAAGAGTTTTAGAGGAGGTAGCTCCCTTTAGTCAAAAGGCTGCTGATTTATTAGCAGTCCAATTTGCCAAGGAAAAACTTTCAGAGTCGCCTGTTGATAGCCCTCTTCAAAGAAAGGCTAGGGATCAGTTCAAGCAAGCGTTAGCCGTAGGAGAACAAGTAGCTATGCAAGGAGATTTTGATCCTGCTAATGCTATAGCTCCTATGAGGATGCAAAATTTTGGAGCCAACTTGCCTTTTGACCAAAGGATTGATCTAATTAATAGGTTTGCTCCCGAAATGAGGAACCAAAGGATTAATAATCTTAAAGAGCATAAAGCTTTTTTAGATCTTAGGGAAGCACAAAGGAAAGCCAAAGTATTTCAAGAAGCAGACGCAGTTAAGGTTCAAGTGCAACAAAGGCTTGCTAATATAGATCCATTAGCAAAACCTCAAATGCAGCTTGATAGTATGCTTGATATAATCACACAGACACCTGAAGCTTTAGGAGATCCTAGATTAGCTCAGTCAATAAAGTTTAAGTGGGATGATACCTTCAATAGAGTCAATAAAGCCGAAAGTAGAAAGTATGCTCGGAAGCAAACAGAATTGAGTTTAGCTTTAGCAGCAGCCAAGGCAGGAGATAAAAATCTTGTGCTTTCGATATTTAAAAAAGGTAATGAAGGGAAAAAGGGTGGTAAAGAGTTAAGTAAACTAGGGCAGACGGCAATGGGTTTAGCAGAAACTACTCAGACTAAACAACAAAAGGATGCTATAAGTAAGACTAATGAATCTATTTTAAACGAATTGGAACAGTCAGGTACTACTCTTGATCAGTTAAATGTTATAGAACCAATGGTATCTCCTACTTTAGATAGTAATCAAAAGTTTCGTTTTGAAATAATAAAAAAATTAAAAAAGAAAAAAGATGATGGAGAGCGTCTAGATGAACGGATAAGTGAACTTTCAACAAATAGTCAGGTACTATCTGGTTTAGGTGAAAACGCAAATGATGATATAATCAAATCTTTCTTAGCCATCGTATTTAATAGGTTTGATAAGAAACAGGGGGCGAAATATATAGTAAGTTTATTCCCTGATAATATTAAGTTTAAGGGTGATCTCAGTAATAAAGATGTAGCACTTTCTGAAGAAGATTTAAGGGAAAAGATAACTAATCTTATAACAGAAGGTAATGATGCAGAGCAATCAATAGCTAATTATAAAAGTTTTATTAGCATTATCCAATCACTTTTACTTAGTAAACAAGACGAAGAAACTCTTGAAGAACAAGTTAATAGGATTAACGCTAAATTTCCTGACCAACCTTAGTGTAAAAACTAACTAACATAACCCGAACTGCTGTGACAGAAGATATTAATGAACTAACAGGGAGATCTTTATCTCAAATTTTAAGTGCTGGCAACGCAGCAGATACTGATAACTCATTAGACTTTGAGACTTGGGATAAAACTTCTGCGGAACACATTGATAATAAAATTGATAAACTTAGGGGGTATGGAAATTATTTAAGGGAGTATGAACTAGATAGAGGATTTCTCGATGGGAAAACAGAATACGTAATCAATGAGGTTATAAAAGATCGTATAAAAAAAGTTGATCCTGATTATGAAATACCAACTTACGGAGGGTCTGTAGATTCAGATGCAGCCATTCTAGGGATGGCTTTTGGAGAAGAAAGAAAACAAAACTACTATGATTCAATAGCAAATGGATTATCTAGGGATGAATTTATTGATACTCTTAATGATGCTAAAACTTATCTTGTAGATACAGATCAATTAAAATTAGCTTCTCTGCAAAGAACTAATGAAGATGGGGAAACTTACTTTGAGATTATAGGAAATGGTAATTCAGGTGAAAGAGATACCGCTATTAAAGAATCTTTAAACTTAGGTGCTTTACGTTATAGAGATCTATGGCAAACCCCGATTGGATATGGAGAAGAGTACGAAGGAGTAAACAGATTCCAAGCAGCTCGCTACGCAAAAATCCAAACTGAATTTGCTAACTCTTCTCAAAGCAGAACTGACGAAAAAATTTATGATGAATTAATTGAAGATACAAAAACCTATTTTGATAAAGAACCTAAAGATAGAGATGACCCTTCTATATTGATAAATAAAGCAAGAACCCTTCTAGGAAATAATTTTTCTAAAGGTAAAGAAATCCCCTCCGATGTTGCAAGAAACAGGTTTCAGGATGCAGAAATAGTTGACGTATTAGAGCAGATCGCTGTTTATGATAAGTATCAAAAAGGGGAAGTAAAATTTATTACAGATGATAAGAGACTCCATGAAAATATAAAAGTCACTAATAATGGAGTTGCTATACCACATCTACAGTTGCTAACTAATAGAGTTCAATTTGAGCTTGCTGTTGAACAAAAAATTCAAAAAGGTGATTTAACGGAACGCCAAAAAGATTTCTTAGAAAACAACCGAAAACTTTATCTTACAAATAACTACGAAGCTTATGATGAGTTATTTAAAGGAGAAGCTTTGGGTGATAAGTGGACAGCAGCCAAGACTGACGGAGTACAAGAAGGTAAAGATAAAACTGAAATATTGGATGACTTTTTATCAGACCCCTCCGTATACAGTTCGTTAGGGAATAAGTTCATGGCTATTGCTGACTCCGTGGGGGATTCCTTTTCAGGATTGGCTTTTGTACTTCCAGCTTTGTTTGGCAATAAAAATGCAATAAATTTTCTTGTTGAGCAAGAAGAAGATAGGAGAAACAGAAGAGAAGTAGCTAAAGTATTTGGGGATAAGTTTGGTATAGGTATGGATGTTGCAACAACATTAACCCCTGCCTTAGTTGATATTGGAGCTACTGCATTAGCAAGCTCTGCTACTTTCGGAGCAGGTGGATTATTATACCTTGGTGCAAAGCAAGGAGCTAAAGTAACAGCAAAAGGATATGTGAAAAGTATTATAGGTACTGCCTTCATTAAACAGTTTGGGGAAACTGGAGAACAAGCTGCTTTACGTTTAGCTACTAAAAACAAAGTACTAAAACTATCAGAGGAAGGTGTTGTATCACAAGGAGTTGCTGATGCTATTGATTCCTACAATAAAATGATAGCTAACAAGACTATAGTCAATCGAGTGCAGAACTCAGCTATATTTGTAACTTCGGCAAACAGATCAGCAGGTAGTACTTACGCTACTGTATATAGCAACCTTGATGGTGACCACGCAGAAAAACATGATAAGGCTTTAGGAGCTGCTTTGATGGCAGGTGCAGCTACAGGATTAATAACAACTGGTTTTAGTGCTATAGGAAAAGGTGGTTTTGAAAATGCTTTGTTAAGAGGACTAACTTTTAACCAACAGAAGTTTGCTTTAGAAAGATTATCAAGATCAAAACTAACGAGGATAGATACAGAAAACCTTATAAAAGAAACTGTTAGCACTAGAATTAAAGAAATAACAAGGACTGGTTTTGGTGACCTATACCAAAGATTTGTTAAAGCTGGTACAGAAGAATTTGTTGAAGAGGCTATAGATGAATTTGTAAATAGTTTTATTGTAGATGCTGCACTAGATCAGAATACACCAATGATTGAAAAGATTAGTGGTGCTTTATACGCTGGTCTGATTGGAGGAATCATAGGTCAGGGTGCATCAGCAGCTCGTGCTATAAAAGATAGAAGAGATTCCGCAGTTGTAGGGCAACTAGCTGAATTTCAACAGCAGGAAGAAACTAAAATCATTAAAGCTTTAAGAGAAAATAACTCTCCAATAACGGCTGCTTTGGTAGAGGATCGTGTACGATCTTTACTTAGAGGTCCAGCAGGGACATCGATATCACCAGAAGATGAAGTCGCTGTGCAAGAAGCAAGAGCTAAAGCGGGAGGTAAAAATCCTGATGAGATATTTGTAGGAGATGAAGGAGTTGAGATTTCTTCTGAGAGAATGGATGAGTTGATTCCAGAAGTCGATGTTGCTCAGATGAAATCTAATCTGGAAAATGCAAAAGCATCTCAAGAGAAAGAAGTCATTGAAGAAGCATTAAACACAGAGAGTTCAACCATAGACGACGAAGAATTTATTAATACAAATGCGATCAAGATTTCTGTACGCCAAGATAAAAATCTTGAGGCTACTGAAGATAAAGTATTTACGTTTGCTAACGAAGAAGAATTAAATAAGGAAATAAAAAATTTAGAAGAACAATTAATCCCATATCAAGATTTTGCAAGAATACAAGAAGCCAAAGAAAAATTACAATCAGAAGGGGAAAATCCTGATACAGTTAGTTTCTTCGATACGAAGTTTAACTTAGAACAACAACTAGAAAGCTTCCGAGAATTTATAGATAAAGCTAATCAACAGATTCTTAAATCACAGATAGAAGAAATACCAGAAAGTGATTTTGATTCTAAAGGTTTAGACAAAGCTGATGAAGCTTTGAAAACAAATGTCCAAGGTATCTTAGGTGACCTCATAAAAAGAGCTGGGTCTTTTGATGTTGAAGTTCGTTTAGTAGACCAGAAAGCTAGAGACGATGCGAAGGAAAGGGGTGATAAATTAAAAACTTTCCAACTAGTTACCAGCACAACAGGTTCTTACATGCTTATTGATCCCATTGGAATAGCTGCTTTTGCAGAAGGCAGGTCAAACTTCAGTACAAAGAGTTTAACTAGGGCTTTGCTGTCAGAAGAAATAGCTCACGCAGCAGTCTTCAACGAGCTATCTCGTAAAGAAATAACAGACCTTTATAATTCGCTTCCCTCTTATGTAGTTCAAAAGACCATAGATACTTACTATACAAATAAAGCTGATAGGGATTCAGCTAACGAACGGCTAAACAGTACAGATGATGCTATATCTTCAAAAGAAGTAATTAATATAACTCAAGAGTTACTTAGAATGGAGACACAGAAAGCTTTACGTGGTTTTACATCTGAAGAAGACTACGCTTTCTATAGAAACAATCCAAGTGTCCTAAGTATTATTTTAAGATACTTCAAAGGTATGGTACGAAGATTGAGCAACGCTTTGAAACGTGACCCTAACAATCCTAGTTTATCTATGGCTATAAACAGGATTGTTAAAGCACACACTCACATGAGGAAAGGAGGCACTAGAGATATACTACCTCCTTTTGATCCTAACAATCCAAAAGAAAATATAGCTGTATTTGCTTCGCAGATTAATGCTAACAAAGATGAACCACTAGAACCAACAGAAGGCATAAATGATTTTATAGAATCTCAAGTTGATCCAGAAGAAGAGACTAAGTCTAAACTACTCATGAGGTTTGGAGACCTAACAGGTATGTTAGAACTACCTATGTTATACTCTGGTAGGTACAGAGGTAAGTACGAGAAATCAAGAAAGTGGTTAAACACCATAGTTGGTTCTGAAGATCCTAGACTCAGAAAACTTTATGAGAATGAGATCCAGTTAAGGAATACTGTTTTTGATGAGATAGAGTTATACAGGCAAAGATTAGAAGAACTAGTCCAGAAAGAATACCCAGATGGTAATGCTCCTGTAGCTTTATTTAAAGCAATCACAGGAGAAGAAGCATCTACAAGATTAAATTCAAAAAACGTAGAACAGATAGAAGGATTCTTTAGAAAGAAAGCAGAAGAATTAGACATTCTCAAACAGAATGAAATGAAAACTGCTACAAATAAAGAGGCTCAAGAAGAGATAGATTTAAAATACAAAGCTTTATTTGAGATACTAGATGCTAGAAAGACTGACACTTACAACAACGCATTTGAAGAGCAAAGAGCTAGATTAAATTCAGAGAGGATTGATGCTATAGAACAGATGGGTGGTTTTGTAGAGGATGGCGTAACAGAACCAAAGAGGACACCCAAAGGAGAACTAGCTGCTCACTTACTTTCTTTAAGGGAAAAAGTAGATGCTTTTTCTAAAAAGATTAAAGAGCTTTATCCCAATGACCCAGAAGCTTCTCAAGGGTTAGGAGCTACCATTGATCAAAACCTTGGTATATACATAACAAGATCGTATAAACTTTTTACTGAGGCAGGGTACGCTCGTAAAGTTATGGAGAACGAGGAGTATGCTTTAGTTAGAGAAAATGCTGCTAAATTTTTTACAGATGAGTATATAACTAATCGAGGACGTATACTATACACACAAGGTAACTACAATAAAAATGGGGAGACAGTTAAAATAACTTCTTTAGCAGACGCAGAGGCTATTGCTAGGGCAGAACTAACTCAATCTGCAAAAGGAGAACAAGGGATGCCAGCCATAATCGAAAACATCATGGTGGATTATCTTGCTTCATTTGCACCAAATGATTCTCAGTTTGACCTTCCAGTAGTTTCTAACGAGTGGAAGAAAAATTCAACTAGCGTTAGTAAGATAGTTAGAGATAACTTGATGCAAAGGAAAGATGTTCCATCAGTTCTTAGGGATTTGTTAGGCGAAGAAAAAGATGCTACAGGATACAACGGAGTGATGCGTACTTATATGCACGTTAGTATAATGGCAGCTCACCAAGCGTTTTTAAAGAACGTATTCCAATTCGGTAGGGCTAAAGAAAACAAATGGATTCTAAATGAGGATGAACTTAGAAATCTACCACCAGAAGAAAAATATAAGAACCCAGATGCTGATGATCTCGCTAGTAAAGAACCTCTGTGGGAAGTTATCACAGCTTCTAGCTCAAAAGGGGATGCAAGGTTTGACCCTTTCTTGAGTGAAGGAACTCGTTTATATGCACCTAGAGATTTGATTACATCGATAAGAAACATAGCAGATAGCATGAGTTACTCTTTGAACGATGCTGATGTAGTAGTGTCAAATGTAACTAAAGCTATGGCTCAATTAACAGGTGGTTCAATGGCACTCAAAACATTAGGCTCTGTTGGTTTCTATATGAGAAACGCTTTGGGTAACGCTCTGTTCTTTGCCCCCGCCCAAGGAATGTTACCCACAGTCAAGATGACTAAAACATTTTTTAAAGAGATAGGCAGGAAAAAAGGATTCTTTCTTAAAGGTAAACTAGGACTCCAGAGAGAAGCAGTAGATGCATACTACTCTGAACTATCTGCTCTAGGCATACTTAACGATGAAGTCCGTCCTAAAATGATAGATGAATTATTGTTAGGGGAAACTACTCCTCAAGGAATGATGGATCAGATATCAGAAAACATTGGGATGATATCTAAGAAGAATCCATCTAAGGCACAATTAGATGATCCTAAGTCAACTATTGGTAAATTATACTTAGCTGTTAGAGAGATGTCAGCAGCTATGGATACTTACTACAAGATATATTATTTTGAACATGAACTTGATGTTTTAAAGAAAGCTAAAGCAAAACAAAATGGAGATAAGTACGAAGCCATGTCTGAGTACGATCTTAAAAGAGCTGCTTCTGATATAGTAAAAGCTACTGCTCAGTCTTACAGTCAGGCAGTCCCACTCGTAAGGGGTCTTGCTAAATCCCCATATGGTGTAATGTTCGCACCTTTCATACGATTCAAAGGAGAGGTGGTAAGGATTGTCGTTAACACACTTAGGTTAGGTGTTAAGGAAATAAGAGATTCTAATCCAGTCATTTTCTGGAGAGGCGTTAAAAGGTTAACGGGTCTTTCTAGTGTTATGATAATTGGATCAGCAGGAATCGCTAGTGTGCTAAGAAAAGTTGCAGGGATGACTGAGGAAGATGAAATGGCACTACGGAGATTAGTACCCGAATATCTCAGAAGTCACACTTTCTGGTTTGCTAGGAATGACAAAGGAGGGATATCAACTTATGATATGACTTATATAAATCCGTTCTCTCAACTCGCAGATCCTTTCCTAAGAGCATATACAAAAGCATTTGCAGGAGAATCTGTTGCTTCTATTACTTCTCAGTTTGTAAAGACCTTAGTTATAGATGAATACTTTGATGAGCAGATATTCTCAGGAGCTTTCATAAGTGTTATAAAAAACAGAGATCCACAAACAGGTAAGAAGATAGTTGAGGACAGAGAAGACCCCCTAGATGCTTTTAGTAGACAAGCTCAGTATATATTTGAAGAGGCTTTTGAACCAAGAACTATAAAAGCTATGAGAGATATATCTAAGATGGTTGGGTCAGATATGACCATGAAAGATATACTAAATAGACTAGCTAAAGAATTTAACCCAGTCTCAGAGTATGAGATTGATTTTTACCAGAGACTCCAAGGGTATCTCCATTCCGCTAGGCTTGAAGGACAACAGATATCATTAAGAAAAAATATAGCTCTTAGAGATGCTCCGTTATCTAATAAAAAACTCAGAGAATTAATTTTAGATGAGATGGATCATAAGAGAAGAATAGATAAAGAGATAATGGATACAGTAAAATCATCTATGGGTATGGGTAATCTATCCCAAGAACAAATAGATGATGCCGTTAAAAGAGCAAAGTTTGGTCAACGCAGGTGGAATAACTTAAAGAAAGGTTTAACTGAAACTCCTCTGGAAACTATTAAAGGTCTGAGAGATAGACTCAATGAAAAAACAAAAAGAACAGGAGAGGCTGTTTACTCTGAACGAGCAAAATACTTAGACTCTATTTATAAGAGCTTACCTAGAACGTATAAGTTTGACACCAAGTATTAAACCATCTCAAAACTTCTGAAAGGAATAGTAGCTGATAACGCCCCATGTTTATGGGCGAGGAACTTAAACGTATCTATGCTTTTTTGTTTGTCTTTGTTTCTATACAGAAGGACTCTTGAATCTTTGATGCTCGCAACAATCTCGTATGAGTTTTGTTTTTCCAACATCGCAATCCAATCATATCTACTATCTGCATCCGTTTGTATGTAGCGTTTAACACTCATGGAAATATTGCTTCGGCAGAATTGCCTTGGCTGCTCCCAGAGGCATGAAGATCTCAGCCCCAACTTTGGGGTTGTTACCATGTTCATCCCTAAAGATAGGATAAACTTTAAATGTCTCTGGCATTATTTTGTGGTTCTTTGTTTGCATGGACATGAGGAGTTCATACTCTTCAAAGTATAATCTCAAAATATTCATGGTCTTTAACAATATTTCTAAAATGATTTAAAAGCAAGACAGAAAATACCCTGACCCCTGTAGTCTGAACTAGGTGTTCATCAAAGACGGAGAATAACTATGCTAAGAACCGCCTCATCTAGAGTTCTCTTCTAGCTTTATTCCTAGTCCAGAGTACAGGAGTCAGGGTTCATGGTTTAAATCAAGGTTCTTTTATACACACCACTTCACCTTCTGTTTCTATCCACACTCTAGCCCCACAAGACAGAGGTTTATCGGGTGAATAAACTACAGTGCATGGTTCTGTGATCTCAACTCTATGGCAGTACTCGTTACTTTTATAAGTCTTCACTGTAATTACAGGTTCTTTCGTACCTGCTTTTAAATTACTGCGTATCTTGTGTTGATTAACGTGTATCCTTGTTTTCATACTTTAGTCGAAAAGAATGGATTCCCTTAATATCTCTTCTGGATCATACTCTTCTGGATCTAAAGGTTTAGGGTTTTGCCCTAACTGTATTAGTCGATCAGATACCATTTCATGTAGCATCCCATACTTATGTAGGCTTTCACCTGCACGATTCCAAGTGATTATATACTTTAAGTAGTGTCGATGAATCCTTTCCAATTCCTGATTCAGTAACTCAATCTGCTTCTCTTCATCATCAGCTACTGTATTAGTAATCATCATGATATCATCATCACCTTTTGGCTTAGTTTTCTTTTTCATCTTATGCTGTGTGTTTGTTTAATAAATTTACTACAGAGTCTTGCGTACTTAAATAGTGATGTACTTCAAACACTGCCTCTCCGTCAGGTAAACAATCATATTCCTCAAAAAACTTTTGACGTAAAG
>Ga0160422_10000907_pt1 | contig 18248 bp, 19 predicted proteins | sample Fk160mmetaG_FD_108192 | JGI IMG/M metagenome (GOLD analysis project Ga0160422, IMG submission 108192) | Marine microbial communities from the Central Pacific Ocean - Fk160115 60m metaG | ecosystem: Environmental > Aquatic > Marine > Oceanic > Photic zone | place: The Central Pacific Ocean... | reverse complement strand
TTCTGTTTCTGCGTCTAGACCATGGATTGCTTTTAAGTCTTGAGCAAGTTCCATAGTGTACTCAGCTTTGAGTGCTCTAGATTTTGCGGTAACAGTTACCTTGTCGATTGAGAATGCCATTTCAGCAAACGCATTAGCAGCAGCGTCACCAAGTGCCTCAGCTTGTGCAGTTGACATACCAACTCCAGTAGAGTAGTTGCCAGCAGGCGAGTCATTTAGTAGTGCTGGGTTAGTAGCAGCAAATCCAGTACCTGGAGTTTGCAAGTCACCAGCAGCGTCGTTTGATGAATGGTCTGTGTCCGCTTCGTTGAATAACGCTTCGTCACCAGTTTGTGATGTGAATCTAGAACGCATAGCGAAGATAAGTCCAGTTGGACCTGTCATCGGTTGTACGCCACAGATATCATAAGCAATCATATTAGGCAGAGCCCTACGAATAAGTGATATTAAGATTGGGTCCCAACCAGCATTGACACCACCACCGATATTTCCGCCGGAAATATTGTTAGTAGGCGCCGCCTCCATTAGGTTGTCCTCTTTCATCGCTTTTTCTTGGTTCTCTAATACAACTGTGGTAACAGCTTTCCTATAAGAATCCTTAATTTCACTTAAATCAGGATGCTCAAGAACTGGCTGCCACTTTTCTTGTAAATTTTCAGTTTGAAACATTGTTTCTCTCCTTGTTTTTTAAAAAATTACACCCTCACTAAACTTTAACTTTAGTAAGTGTATTAGAAATTGCGGCGGTGTAAGCAGCCATCGCTTCATTACTACCACTCTTCAGAGTAGCGTCACCGACCACGGAATCAACATCTTCTTTAGATGATGGTTCACTTTTTGTTTTAGGGAAGTAAGATTCTTTAATTACATCTAACTTCTTACTAAAATCTTGTTCGTCTTTGAATTCGATATTCTCTGCTAATTCTTTTAACTTTTCAGTTTCAGTATCAGCGAGTCCATCAGCGGCCTCAGAAAAAATTTTTTCTTTAGAGAAAGTCGAGTTAGACTTAGAAAGTTCAACATTCTTCGCCATTTCTTCGTTTAGTTTTTTCTCTAATTCTTCTTTTTCTTTTGCCATCGCTTCTAAGACATCATATTTTTCTTCAGGAACATCAATATAATGTTCTTTGAAAAGAGTTTTTAGTCCAGAAATGAAATCCTCAGAAATTTCAGATTTAATTCCTCTGTCAATCGCTAATTGATTGTCTTTGATCCACTCTTCAACTACATAGTTTAGATATGAGTCAACTTTCTCAACTAGTTCTTCTTTAACAGCAGAAACTTTTTCTTCTACTTCTTTTTCAGATTTTGCTTGGATTTCTTTTTCTTTCTCAGCAAGGCGTGTCTTTACAGCAGTTTCAAAAATAGTCGCAGCCTTCTCTTTAAATTCTTCAGATAGGTCAGCGTCAGCAGAAACTAGTGCTTCAACATCTTTTGACAAGTCAATTTCTGTTTCTGTATCTTCAGCGACAACTTCATCTGTCTCTGCTTCAACTTCTTCTTCTTTCAAACTATTTCCTGGTTTGAAATCGCCTTGACCGGCAGGATTACTACCGTCATTAGCGTCTTTATTGACCTGGTCTTTTACTTGCTTGCTTTTATTTCCAGCATTGGAAGGTCCTTTTCTTGCGTCATCAGGTTTGACAACTGCAGCACCAAGATCCTCTGCTTCATTTGAAAGCGGAGTAGGTTCAGCAGGAACAGCATTTTTTGTAGGTGCGTTAGCCGCTACATCTTCGTTTATCTGTTCTTCTACTGTTTCCACTTCTTTTACTTCAGTATCAGACATTTGGTCTCTCCTTTTTTAATTCTAGAATTAAAATCGTTAATTATTCGACTGTAAATATTTATAAGAAATTTTATTTTGACTTCCCGTATAATAAATTAAAGTACGCAATAATTATAGTTTACTCATAAAGTCTTGAAAAACTGCAACTTTTGCTTGATCTAACTCAGCACGCTTTGCCTCTTCAATAACTTTACGATATTTTTCAATTTCTAGAGATTGAATCTTACCATTATTCCATATCCATTCTTTGCCTTCCATAATGCCTTCTACGAAAGCGTCAGGCGCTGATGGGTCTGCCACTATATCAGCAGCAGTTGCGAGATAAAAGTCATTGTTTATGACATTTTTGCCATTAACTTGTTTCATTGATCCCATACCTCTAGATGATACACCTAATTGAGCACCCTCGTCAATTAAATTCTTAACGATTTTACCGTATGGTGTATCCATTACTTTTGCCTCACCTATAAAGTTTTTACCTTCTGGTTTTAGACTAGTAATCATATGTGAAACTCTTTCAAGATTCACAGTCGGTCCGTCAGGATGTCCTAACTCACCGAAAGCACGCTTCTTTTCTACAAATTCTTTGTTGTATCTGTTAACTTCTTTATGTAATACATCAACAGGATAAACTCTACCATTACGATTCTTTATATCACCTTGCAGAAAGATACCACGAATCTTGTAATCTTTACCATTCTTTTTTTCTTCGGTAATAAACTCAAGATTTTCGATTGTTTCTGTAATTAGTTTCATTTATCTTACCTCTACTATGATAGTATAACTATCACCGTTATTAAAATTTCTTGTACTAAAGAGTATATCGCCAGCAGGTGAAGTACTTGCTTCAAGTGTTGCATTATTAGATATTTCGTTGCCGTCTGTTCTTAAATCCCAGACACCTCTACCTGATAAAACAACAGCGGTAGAATTAACACCTGTCGTGCCACTACCTGCCCATAATATTTCTACAGCACCTTTTGGGTCCTGTGTATTGATAGACCAATTCAACTTAGATATTTTCTTAGTTGCATCCTCGGTCATAAAATTTAGTGCCGAGGCGTCCATCTTTTTTACTAAAGTCTCTCCACTACCATCTGACAAATTGGTAAACTTCATAGTAGTCTTTTGACCACTTACATCAGCAATAGTTTGACTCGTTACCGTGTCAGCCATTGTATTACTCTTCTAACTTAGATTCTAAGTCTTTAATAATTTCTTCTAGTTGTTCTTTTTTTGCTCTAAGTTTTGCCAAATCTTCACCATCAATTTTGCCGTTTTTATTCATATCCATTTTTTTCTGCTTATCAGAAAGTTCTTCTTTCTTTTTCATCTTGTCATCAAAATGTGAATCTTCTTTCTTCTTCATCATCATATCTTTTTTTGGCATCATTTCTTCGTCTTTAGATTTTTCTTTTGCTTTAATTGCTTTTTGTAAAGCAGGCGGAAGTTTTTTCTGAGCGTCAGTCATTTCACCCATACCACCTTCAGTACCAGGATGATAAGGTTCTTTTTCTGCTTTCTTCATCTTCATCTTCATCTCGCCTTTTAAAACCTTTGCAGATTCTTCAAGCAAACTTCTACTAGTTCTTAATGATTCAGACATTTATTCTCTCCTTATGCTGTAAATGCAGCGTCTTTCTTTAATTCTAATATTATGAAACCTGTTGCAGAAGCACCGATTGTTTCTAAATCTCCACTACTTGCACCAGTATTTGTTGCGTTATTAGATATGGCAGGACCATCATACTTTCCAGTACCTGCTAATCTGATTGCGTGTGTATCAGTTGACGCACCTTTAAATTGTACTTCAACTGAACCAGATAATGCCCACCAACATCTTACGATACTTAGTTTAGCACCGTTAGCGTGTCCTGATAAAGCACTTGCGTCTAATGCCGCTGAAGTCGCACTATCTGACGAGTGATCTAACTGTACGATAACTGTACCACCAGCAGAACCGGCACCTGTAGGTATAGGGTCATCTCTTAATGTTCTTGTTGCGAATGCCATAATTCTCTCCTATTAACTATTTATACTATCGCAAAGTTTCTCTTTCTAAATAATCCATAATTTTACTCTTAACAACACCATATTTCTTTGCGACTCTTATAATATTAGTGTCTATTTTATCTAGAGAATCAGACGATCTGAATAAATCATCTATCGCTTTCTTCATTTTAGGCGATAGTTTCTTGTATTCTTTACTTCTTTTGTGTTCTGATTCGTCTAAAGACGAAACATATTCTTTATACGCTTTCATCCTCTTTGGGTTCCTCTATCTGATTACCCGTAAACGGATCTGCTTCAGTATAAGGAGCACCTTCGCCAGTGCCTAATATATCTTCTTCAGGTTGTGCAGGTTGTGCCTCAACCTCAGCAGGTTCTTCAGTTTCAGGTTTATCATTCATCCATTCACCCGCAACATCAACTCTTCTATCATCTAGTGCTGTTGATATTTTGGATGCTAGACCGTTTTTAAATGCTTTCTCAGCACCAATATTGTCTCCTTGAGATAGAGAATCTACCATATCTTTAACATAATTAGGTATATTGTCGTTATTATCTTCTACCGACTTTATTTCTTCTTCACTCATTCATTTTCTCCTTTGTTTAATATGTCCTTCTCGATATCGAGTTCATCATCTTCAGACTCTAATGGGTCTGCGATTGTACCGGATTGGACTTCATTAGCAATTTGTGAATCAATCTCTGCGATCTCTTCATCTGATTGTCTCAACACATTCTTTCTTAGATATTCTACTGAGAAATATTTACCAACATAAGGTGTTAGTTCATTTGCAAGATTAATTCTTTCTCTTAACATCTCAGCGTTTTTCAATTCAGCAAAATGTCCATCTTGTAAAAAATCATATTGTATGTGTTGTTTTATTTTATCCCAGTCATCTATTGAAATAATTTGTTTTAAAACTAATTGTGTTTTTAATAAATCTTGAAATAGACCAGTAAATCTTTTTCTTAATCTTTGTACAAATTTAGAAAACTTTACTTCATCTCTAGTTATTTCGGCACTACGCCCAAGATTAAAACCTTGATCTTGCTCCATTCTACTTACTGGGACATGGAGTGCTCTGTAAACTCTTTTCTGGAAATATTGAACATCTTGTATTTCACCAAGATTTTGTCCACCAGGTAGAGTAGAGATTTCTGTTCCTCTGCCGCCTTCTCTCCTAGGCAGCCAGAAGTCCTCGAGCATAGACATATGTTTTCTATCATCTCGCATTTCTCCTGTTGAGGCGTCATAGACAAGTTTATTTCTATATCTTGCCATAACATCTTTTAGATATTGTTCTGCCTTAATCTTAGGCAAATTACCAACATCAATATAAAATATTCTTCTTTCAGGCGCTCTTACTATTCTGTAAATAACAACAGCATCCTCAATCATTCTTAATTGATTGACAGGTTTAATTGCTTTATGTAAATTACTTAAAACAACATTTTTATTTTGATCAATTACACCTGAAGTGCAATATGTAATAGCGTCAGACGCTATCTTAATACCCATATTAGAGTTAGGTGAAGTCATACCTTTTTCATTATATACATACCACTCATTTACAGATTGAGTCATATCTATACCTTTGAGACTTCTTTGTTTTTTTATTTCTCTAACTTTACGAATTTTGCGTGGGTCAATGTATCTTATTTCTGTTAGACCTAGTTTAGGTTTTTCTGGGTCGATGACTTTATGATAATAAACTCTACCGTCTATATACCATCTTTTAAAAATATCGTGACCTTTTTCTTCAAACTGTAAAAGGTTTAATATCTCATCAAACTCATTTCTAATTTTAGATTTAATTTTTTCAGAAAGTTGTAAGTTGTCTAGTGATAAACTTACTGATTGATCTCTCTCATTTGATACGATTGATTCGTTTACAATATCATCAATAGCAGTATCTACCTCAGGGTAGATCGCAATTTCTCTATATCGTCTGATTAATTCTTCTTCATTCTTAGCACCACCTTCTTGGTCGAGATAAGATCCAAAGTAACCACCAGCGGAGATTGTTGTTGTGCCGTCATCTGGCGTAGGAACGGTGAAACTTTGTGGTGATCCACCGTCCTTCGCTTTGACAGACCTAGTTATTTGAAAACCAAATAATTCAGCCATTAGATTTCCTTTTCATAATAATTACTACTAATTATTTATATGTTAAATTAAGTAGTAGTATCAGTTTCAAAATATTGATATCTGAATGTGCAACTGAAAGTCTCAACTGCTGAATTGTCTGAGTAAGACAAGTCAATAGGTGCTAGAGTAGTTGGGAATGTTCCTCTTAATGTATAAGTTTTAAGAACAGATCCGTTTCTATCTAACTGATCTACAAAAGCGTCAACTTGATAGTCAACAGGATTTGTTAGACCTTCGTTATCAGTCATATTATTAATACCATTCATCCATCTTTCTAAACCATTTCTCACTAAAAAATCAGTATCGTTTAGAATTGTAACCGTCCAAGGTTCAAATTCCCTATCACCTGCGATATAAAGAGTACGACCTCTAAACGGTATAGGTGTCTCAGCAATCGTCATCCCAGGCAACTGAGCAGTAGTACATAGAAACGCCATTTGTTGCGTCTCACCACCAACTACTGAGTAACCAGGAAAAGGCATAGTAACCTTGAATTGGTTCGCTCTTGCGCCTCCACCAGCGAGGCGTGCTTTAAAGTCATTAATATTAGGCATTTTAAATTCCCCTCTCTAGTTAAGCGCCAGCAACTTCAGAAAAGGACACGCCTGATCTTGTTGCTACGAAGTTTAAAGTTATAAAGTTAATTGATCTGTTAGGTTTGATAAAGATATCTGCCCTAAACTCATTACGATCAATAACTTCGCTAGTATTGTTAGTGTCATCACATACAACTAAGAAGTCTGTAAGACCTCTTCTTCCTTGTACATCTCTAAGGAACGGTTCAACACTATTTCTAAATTGCGCTCTAGTGAACTCATCATTGAATTCAAATAGTTGAAATTTAGAAGCAGTTGAAATCGCTTTTTCTAGAGTGATAAACAATCTTCTTACATTAATACGATCAAAAGCACTAGGTTTTGATAACAATGTTTTGTCACCAAATAGTACAGTACCTTGACCAGGGAATGTAGCGACTGGGTTTACTCTAGAACGATACAATGTATCTCTCTGAGATTTATTAGGATTGTAAGCAAGTTTAACAGAACCTCTGATCTGACCTCTGTTTAATCCAGCAGGTGAGAACCAAGAGTCCGCAATATTATCAGTACGAGCACATAGTCCAGCAACATCACCATTTAATGGTACGAATCTGTAAACATCATTGTACTTATCATATTGATATTTGTAACCACTATCAAGAACAGCATAAGAAGTTGAAGATAATGCGTCAGCAAAACCTTTAACATTTTCTGTTTGTGCGATAGCGTCTGTTATGCTTAATACATCAGCACTTGCAGGTGAAATGAAAGCAACAACATCTTTTCTGAATTCTGCGACATCAATCACAGCAGTTGCTTTGGTAACACCAGTAGCGTCTGAGTTTGTTTGTGAAGGTCCAGTTAATAGTAAATTAACATCAACTGTTTCACCGTCTTTAAATAAATCGTAAGCAGTTGCTAATTCGCCATTAGTAGGCACATTATCATCTGTTCCGCCACTTAAAGAAGCAGTAAATAAAGCAGTTGCACTTCCACCAACATTATCGAATGCTTGAGAAGTCTTAGACGACCCAGCATTTGCTAAAGTTGCTTCGTGATCCATCCAGTAGATATATTCTGACTGGTTATAGATAACATCAACATAGTAATTAGTAGCGCCGTTGTCTGTTTTAGCGTCAGACGCTTGAGATAGTCCTTCAAATACTTCTAGAATAGTTCCAGCAGTACCTGAAATGCCACCATCTTCATCTACTACAACAATGTGAAGTTCATCATTTGAACCACCGTTATTTGATACATCAGTTGTTGTGCCAGGAGCACCGTCAACTTGGTCGAAATATTTCCAGTATCTTTTGATCTTTGCGTTATCGACCACAGCGTGTCTTAGTCCTGTGCCACCGCCTGGTGTATGTCTTTTTATTGTTAAATCGTTTGAATTAATTGCCGTAATCTCGTAATACTCACCTGACGGAGCAGCATTAAAGTTGCTACTTGCGTCACCAAACTCAATTAAATCACCTACAACAAATTCTGAACCAGTATCAACAGCGACTGTGGTAGCGCCAACAGCGATACCTGATCCGTTATTTACTAGTGAAGTTGCGGTAGAAGAATATGCATTTGAGTTGGTACACATAGAAACTTGTAAATTGTTCCCGTGAGTTCCAGCAGTACGAGCAGCCCAAGACCCTACATTCGCTTGACCACTTCCGTAGTTGTCAAGATAATGTTGAGTACTTTTAATTTGAACAGCAGTTCCTGATACACAAGCGTTCACATTACCTGTATTAGCACGAACCACCTTCAATGTATTAGAGTACTGTAAAAAGTTAGCAGCAGTATAAAAATACTCGTAAGTATTTCCATCGGGTTTACCGAATACATCTACTAGTTCTTTCTCTGAAGAAATTTGTGTAATTTCTTCGATAGGACCTTTTTCAGATACTATTACTACGCCTCCAATAGAAGTAGAGACAGCAGGAATAATATTTGTTAGATCCGTTTCTTTTACGAGTACACCTGGTGATAATTGGAATGCCATAGTGTTTTCTCCTTAAATTAAAATATAACCCTTACTTAGTTCAACCCTAACAATATTTATAAGTATCAAAAACTAGAGATTACCGCACGATATCCACAGGACTCCAGACATCTCCATACTCGTCAACCTCAGATTTTGTGTCATCTAGACCGTCATCTACAAATCCGAAAGGTGCCATATCTTGTTCTAAGGCATTTTGTTGTTCAGCAAATAAGGCATTACGCATATCAATATTGACTAATTCTTTAAAATACTGTTGATTCGCAACCCAGGCAAATATGACTAGACACATAACTAAATCATCATTACAACCATCCTCTGCTTCGTAAGATTTACCCTTTGATATAAATGTTGATAGTTCAGCAATCGTGTCAAAGTCTTGTATTATAATCTTGTCGCCCTCGACTAGAGATTTTAAGTTAGAACATCCTACTCTTTTTGCTGCCTTTGTCATTCTAAGACCTAGTGAAGAACCTCTGCCACTAAACCCACCACCTAATATCTGACCTGATCTACCTTTTTGTGTACACATTAACATATTATCATATTCACATTCAAACTGTAAGGCGTCTGCAACCTGCTGACCTAGATCATTTGTCTCTACTAAAACATATGCCATATTATATTTTCTACAAATTTCATTTATGATATTAGGAAAGACAACAGGTTTAATTTCATTACTTCTATATTTTGCTACAAGTTTATATGGCATTTCGCTTGTATCAAATATAAGAAAGGCAGAATAGTCATTGTTTGTACCTCTTGATACATCAACTGTACAAGTATAGATATGATCTTTTTTAGGCAACTCAAACACTTCAATATCACCACTTTTTTGTGGGTCTATATGTGCTAATGCTTTTAATTTACTTGGTGCAATAAGTGTATTTACAGAACCTAAGAATTCACATTCAAACTCTGTTTGAAATTGTTGTTCACTTGTATTCTTAATTGTTTCTTCTTTCCACTTTTCATCACGACCAGGTACTTCAGACCAATGTACTTCAATAGGTATGTAAGTATTATTTTTGTTTATAGCGTCAGTCCATATTTTGTAAAACATATTCATTCCGTGTGGCGTAGAAACCATCATAATCTTTGATGACTTACCAGAGGAGATAGTAGGGTAAACGGAACTAAAAAATTCATCAGCGATATTATTAGGTATGTAGGCAAACTCATCTAAGAATATAACATTAAAAGAACCCCCTCGAATAGCAGATGATGAAGTTGCGGCAGCAACAATCTTAGAACCATTTTCTAATTCTAATGAACCTTTATTCCAGTTCATCACTCCTTGTTGCATCCATTTAGGCATATGTTCGTATGCAAGTTGTAAACGACCTAATAGATCACGAGCAGTTGATGATTTGTTTGCAAGAATAGCAACATTCACATTCTCATTAAATAAAACATAGTGTAAAAGATATGCAATAATGATTGTTGATTTACCAGACTGTCTAGGTAATTTACAAATTGTAAATCTATTATTGTGAAAAGTATCTACCATTTTTTCTTGAAACTCATACATTTCAAATGGTACAAGACCTTTATCAATGGTAACAATGTTTATAAACTTTGTTATGAAATACTTTGGGTCATTGATACACTTCTCTAATTCTAAAATTTGATCTTCAGTAAATTCAGAGGGTGTAAATGCTTTTTTTAAGTTAGGATTACCTAGATACTGTTCTCTAGGATTTAGATTCTCCGTCATCTTTTTTTGTTTTCTTTAATAATTTTTGTAATTCATTTGTAGAACCTACATACAATGCGTTGGTTACATTTTTAGGTGCATTGTTAGGCACTTCTTTTAGTCTTTTCAATCTACTTTGTAGACCTAATAAATCTTGCGATACTTGACTTACTGTTTGAATTAATTGTCCTGCAACTTCATATGTTCTAGGATGTTCACTTTCTTTTGCAAGTGCTAAAATACCATCTATCGCTTCATTACCTTTTTCTATTAACTTATAAAGATTTTCTCTACCGTGTTCAAAATCATCTTGAGGGTCTGCTGATTCTGGTATTACAGTAATCTCTTTAGGTTCTATTGGTTTAGGTGTTAGTATTTGTTCAGCGGTAACATCTAAAATTTCATTTAACTTATCGTCAATTTTACTCATATAATTATTTATATTATGTGAAACTATTGATCTGTACCGGTAGTTTCATCATAATTTTTACCATCATCAAAAAATTCTAGTGTTTCTGTATAACTATAATCATCATCATAGTCAGCACTTGTAGGGTTAGGTGTAATAGTGACTCTTTCTTTACGAGAAGGATTTTCAGTATTCATCTTATCATATAAATCAGCAGATACTTTTCTAATCACAGCACCTTTAGTAATAGGACCATACAGATAAATTTTTGCAGTAAATGATAATGTATAAATTATTCTTCTATTACTTGTAAAATCGCCATCATAAGTATCTTCGTAATCAACACTATTTAAAACAATTGGTATATCTCTTTTGATATCCATAGTTTTATCTTCTATAAAGGTTACTGTATAGTCAGGTTGAAAGAACGGAAGTATCTGTTCTAATATTTGTAAAGAGTCATCTGAATTAGCACAGAAACTATACAAATTTATATTTACATTATATGGTACAGGAGCATACTGACTAAAAACATTTTTATCGTCAGCACTTTTTGCAGTTTTATATTTCTGCATTTTATTAATCTTACGACTGGGATCATATGAGAACCCAGTCATTTCAAAAGACAATCGAGGTAGAGTGATTGCAACTTTTTCTTCATCGCCAGCGCCTAATTGAGTTTGTTGTTGTAGTCTGGCTAAAAACTTTTCTCTTGGTGCATACATTAGCGGCACTCTTAAACTTGATACAGGATTACCACTAGAGTCATATCTTCTTATACTAACCGTATTGAATATTGTGCCGAAAGCAATAATTGTATTTCGTATATGTTTATTATAAAAATATTGACCGAACATTTAAAAATCCTTTCTAAAATGAGAAATCACTTTCACCAAATGGGTTTCTTTCGCTGAAGTCTAGAATATCATCTGCACTAGAAGCAGTAGTTGAACCAGACGCCGCTTCAAATTTATGTGATTGATCTACCGCCTGTACAGTAGAAAAATCAACAGGTGCAGATTCTAATAATATGTAGTTCTTATCGCCTATATCAGACTCCATCATAATCGAACCGGATGTATCTGTACCACTTTCAACAGTAATTTGATAGTTTAATATATTTGTTGATAAAGAATCTTCAACATCATCTATCGCAGCAACACCAGTAGATATTTCTTCAGACGAATATTCAAACTTAGTGCATTTTAATTTATATACAGGTACATTATTTACTTGATAAAAAGGTTGTTCGTGTTCTACAAATTGTATTTCAAAGAAGGCATTAACAAGAGGAAACCAGATTAAGTCACCTTCATTAGGTCTACTAGACTCAATTAAATTATTTTCTATTTCTAAAACTTTTTGCCATCTTGATTTAGAAACTACAAGAGAAACATCATCTCTTAATTCTACACCAAACTTTCTTATAATCTCTTGTTCGCCTTCAAAACCATCTTGATTTTCGACATACATTTCTATAGCATATGCTGCCGTAAATTTAGAAGAGGTATCTTCTCCTAATATAGTATCTTCATTTACTAAAGTTCTTGGTAAATAATAAACATCTTGACCGTAAATAGATAACTGCTCTATGATTAAATCTTCATAAAGACGCTGTTCATTTGTATTACCGTGATCGAAATATACATTAGTTGGCATTTTATCCTACCATATAACTGATAGGTGTCTCGAATGTGGATCTAATTTCTTCTTCTAGTTTTTGTTTTTCAGATAATGCTTGAGAATAAATCTCAGCACCATTCATAGAAACTCCACCCAACATGGTTACACCTTGAAATTTTGATAAATTAGCACCCCATTGTTGCTTAATTAAAGCAGTTGTATATCTTTTCAGAAAATAATCATCATAGATATCTGTATATGCTGTGGGGTCTAGTTTTCTATAACATTCTATAATTATGTATTCGCCAACTTCAATATCATTTTGCCAATCCATTCCTATATACAATCTGTTATTGTGCATATTGAAATTAATCGGTTTTTCTCCAATGAGAATATGATCTAAGAAATCTAAATGTCTCATTGTCATTTCATAGTGTAATATAGAGGTAGAGGAAAAATCATATAAATCGTTCAATCTCATTTGATATCTGATATCGAACATATTTAAATTTGACTTATCATTGAAATTGAATATACCTAGTACTGATAATACAGCAGACGGCATTACAATATAGTTTTGTTGATTTTTAAAAGTGTTAGAAACAGAACCTTCAGAACCAGTTCCTACTGTTTCATCTGATCTTGCTCTTGTAATATCATCAGCAGTTACCTGATATTTCATATACATTCTTTCAACACCGTCATAGTGATACTGAGAGAAGTATTGTAGCGCTTCGTCTATTCTATCATCAACCTGTTCTTCATCTACATTTATTTCAATTACAGGTTTACCTAATGCTCTCAGACAATATTCTTTTAATGTTGCTTTTGAATTTGGGACTGCCATTTATTTTCCTTCTAATTTATCTACTTTCGCTGATAACTCTTTTATTGCCTCAATTAATAAAGGAATTAACTTGTCATACCATACTGTTATATATTTATCATCTATTGGCGCTTCAGTTACCACTTCAGGTAATACTTTTTGTACTTCCTGTGCGATTACACCTACTTGTCTTTTATCGTTAGTATAACCTAAAGACTTTGCAGTTTCATTCTCTTCAAAGTAAACACCTCTTAATTCTTTTACTTTATTCAATGCGTCATCTATTTCACCAAGAACATTTTTCAATCTCTCATCTGAATAGAAAGCAGTTATATTGTTTGTTGCCCTAATCTCACCTGCAGTACCAGAGGCACCAGTACCGACACCTAATGAATTAAGTTGTGAGTCTGAGTTAGATTGAATACCACCACCAGGTCCAGTAGGTCCCGTAGGTCCTGTAGGTCCTTCAGGTCCTGTAGGACCAGCAGGTCCTGTAGGTCCAGTAGGACCAGTTGAACCCTGAGGTCCGGTAGGACCTGTAGGACCAGTAGGTCCTGTGGGTGCGTCATAATCAGTTATGAACCATCGAGACTTCGAGGCGTTAAACTCATAGGTTACGCCGTTCGCTGTATGTGTATCACCATTAGAGGGTGAATTGGGAAAATTTATTGCTGCCATAATTTATACTCCTGGACTAAATATTGTTTTCAAGGTAGTGCCTGCTGAATTTTTAATTAAAAGCGTTACCTTAGATTTAAAAAAGTCAGATACTATTGTATCATCTGCTATTGTTCCTGGAGACGCTTCAACCCATTGTGCCGAATCTCCATCATTGTAGTAAATAAATAAACTACCATCTTCTTCATCCCACCAGAGGTCACCATCTGCTGGACTACTAGGGGCATTAACTGTCGTACTAACCCCAGCAGTAGGACCAGTAGGTCCTGTAGGACCGGCAGGTCCAGTAGGTCCTGTAGGTCCAGCGGGTCCTGTAGGTCCTGTGCCACCTGCAGGTCCTGTAGGTCCAGTAGAACCTTGAGGTCCTGTGGGTCCAGTAGGACCTTGAATTGAACCCCCACTTACAAATTGACTACCATCCCACATATGGAAACTGTCATCTGCTTGTACTATATATGCGTCACCGTTTGAAGGTGTTGGACTTGAAGGTAAAGCACCTGTATTTGCTACTGAACCTTTAAAGGTAACACCAGAACCAGCAGAACCTGTAGGACCGGTAGGTCCAGTAGGACCAGAAGGTCCGGTAGGTCCCTCAGGACCAGCAGGTCCAGTAGGTCCTGTAGGACCAGTAGGACCAGCGACAGTTGAATCAGCACCAGCAGCACCAGTAGGTCCTGTAGGTCCGGTAGGACCAGTAGGTCCTGTTGCCCCAGCAGGTATCGTAAAGGCAAATACTTTTGCTGTATCAGGTCCGGATGCTGTAACCGCAATCGGCGAACCTGTTTGAATAGTTGGTGTGCCAAAACCGGCAGCAGTACCAGTAGGACCAGTAGGACCAGCAGGTCCTGTAGGACCATCAGGTCCCTCAGGTCCGGCAGGACCAGTAGGACCAGCAGGTCCAGTTGAACCTTGAGGTCCAGTAGGACCACCAGGTCCTGTAGGTCCAGTAGGACCAGCAACTGTTGAATCTGCACCGGCAGGACCGGTAGCACCATCAGGACCGGTAGGACCAGTAGGTCCTGTGGGTCCAGTAGGACCGGTAGGTCCAGTAGGACCTTGAATAGAACCTCCACTTACAAACTGAGATCCATCCCACATATGAAAACTATCATTACTCTGAACAATATAGGCGTCACCATTTGATGGCGTAGGACTTGAAGGTAGGGCGCCTACATTTGCTACTGATCCTTTGAAGGTTACACCAGAACCAGCAGAACCAGTAGGTCCGGTAGGACCTTGAGGTCCAGTAGGTCCAGTAGGTCCTGTAGGACCAGCAGGACCGCCAGGTCCAGTAGGTCCAGCAGGTCCAGTAGGACCAGCGACTGTTGAGTCGGCACCTGTAGGACCAGTAGGTCCAGTAGGACCGGCAACTGTTGAATCAGCACCAGTAGGACCAGTAGGTCCCGTAGGTCCGGTAGGTCCTGTAGGTCCAGTAGGACCAGATGGTATAGTGAAAGCGAAAACTTTAGCAGTATCAGGTCCAGATGAAGTTATAGCAATAGGTGAACCTGTTTGAATAGTTGGTGTACCAAACCCTGCGGCAGGACCAGTAGGTCCTGTAGGTCCGGTAGGACCAGTAGGACCAGCAACCGTTGAATCAGCACCAGTAGGTCCTGTAGGACCAGTAGGACCGGTAGGTCCAGTAGCACCATCACTACCATCACTACCTGCAGGTCCAGTAGGTCCTGTAGGTCCGGTAGGACCAGTAGGTCCACCGACCGCTACATTTGAAACTGTTGCCTTTTTAATATTTCCAGAATCAGAGGTATCTGATAATAAAAGAAGATCATCGGAAGCGACACTTGTAATCTCCGAATGTTCTGATATTACATCAATCTTTGCCTTACCGGTAGCACCATCAATAGTAAAACTTCTGGTTCGTGCCATTTATTCTTTTGCCTCCGTTGTAGTTAGGACAGCAACCCACCTATAAGTATGACCTGCTATGCCGGTTACTTTTACATAAATTGTATCATTTGTTGCGTCAGCGCCAACATCTGCTAACAGAGCAACATTATCCTCACTAACTATGACCTCGTATAAGGTACCAACATCAGCAACTGTGCCAGAATTATTATCTATAACACCTTTAAAGTGATAACCAGCACCAACACCATCAGAGTCAGTTCTTCTTGCAACAACATCAACACTATACATTACAGTTGAATTAGCAGCAACACTCACTCTAGAGTTAGAAACACCACCTACAAAAATTTCTGTTTCAGTTGCGTCTGAGGTTGTGCCTGTTAGAATATATTGTTGAGTAGCAGCATTCGCTGTTGCACCTGCAGCAGCACTACCCAAGGTAACAATATCATCACTAGAATCTCTAATATAAATTTTTTTATCGGCAGTATTTACTGCCATTTCACCGACAACTATATCACTTGTAGTTGGGACACTATTTGCCGTTTCACTTTTTTTTGGTTTTATTACTGTTGCCATTATTTACCTTAGTCTTTAATCTCGTTAATTCATTTGTTAAATTAATATTCTGATCTTCTACTTCAGATAACTTTGCCTGTAATAAAATATTCTCACCCATAACACTCGTAAGTTTCTTTGAGTAAGCAGTCAGAACATAATTTATGTTTACTTCACCTGTTATAGTTTGAGCGTCATCATACTTTGTCATTATATATTCACTTTCTTAATTATTAATATGTACCTCCGTCAACATCTGCAAACGCAGGTGCCGAAGCACCGTTTGAAACCATTACTTGACCTGCAGTACCAGCAGCAAGTACAGTTATTGCACCTGTGCCGTTTGCCATTACTAGTCTATTTGCAGTTAAACTAGAAGCACCTGTACCTCCGTTAGCGACAGGAAGTATACCGGTTACTTTTGCAGTTAGATCAATACTACCTGCTAACATAGCATTTGTAATACCACTTGCTTTAACTCTTAATGCATCCGAATTAATTTCTACTGAAGAATCATCTACGGCAACATTTAAAGTATTACCAGTTTTTGTTAGTGCAGCACCAGCAGTAATTTGACCAGCGCCAGAGAATTGAGATACAGTTAAATCTGTTGTACCCATAGTAGGCGAACCATTATGAGTAAATACGAAACCGTTATCAGCATTTGCAGTACCTTGTTCAGCAAATACAAAAGTACCACCAGTCATTTCTGCCGCTGAATCTGTATCTGTTGCTCTTGTTAATACGAAAGTTGCTGAAGCACCACCGGCATTGGTTACTACATAAACACCATTTTGTGCAGCGTCTGTCTGATCTTTAATTAATACTCTATCATTTGTTGACATCGCTACGCCGTCAATAGTAAGAGCACCATTTGCATTTGCAGTTAATGTAGCGCCGACACCGTTTGTACCGTTTGCATATGTTGAAGCAGCAAGAGCAGCAGCACTTGCAACTTTAACTGAATCTTTAACATCTAATCCTGATTTAACAGCGTCAACATATGCCTTAGTGGCAGCGTCTTGCGCTTGTGTAGGATCAGCGACTTCAGTTAATCTGTTTGCATTGAAATCAATCGTTTGACCAGAAGCGACAGCAAGTCCTCCATTAAATGTAGCAGATTGTGTGAAAGCAGCAGTACCGGTTACAGTAATAGTATCAGCAGAGGCATCCCCTAATGTGACCGCACCGTTTAATACAGTTGCACCGGTTACAGTATGCGAACCGGTTACAGCGAGGTCTTGACTTAATACAACATCACCATCTGCCTCAATTTGTATTGCATCCGTATCACTAGTTGAACCAATGTATGCACCATTACCAATAATAACATTACCTGTAAATGTACCAGCAGCACCTGTGATTGTACCATCTGAAGTTATATTTCTTATTGTTGCAATATCTCTGTTTGAGTCAAGTACGACTGCTTTAGAAGCAGCGGCAGTACCAGCAGTAATATCTTCTACTTGTTCAAGGTCTGATTCTACCATAGTTGCAGAACCGATTGTAAATCCACCAGCAGTTATAACACCAGTGGTAGTAATCGTTCCTGTATTACCTATGTTTCTAAACCCAGTAATATCTTTATTAGCATCCACAATAACTGCTTTAGAAGTTGAAACTGTACCAGCAGTAATACCATCTAGTAAATTTAATTCTGTTGCAGTAGAAGTTACCGCTGTGCCGTTAATAGTTAATGCGTCTGTTTCTAAAGTACCATCAACATCTACATCACCCGATACATCTAATGAAGCGGCGTCTAATTCACCTGTTATAGTAATATTTCTAGCACCTGTAATATCTTTATCTGAATCAACAACCATTACTTTAGAAGCAGAAACAGTACCAGCGGTTACGCCGTCAAGTTGTTCTAATTCTGCTTCTGTTATTTCAGCAGAACCAATTGAGAAGTTTGTAGTGAAAATAGGACTTGCAAGTGTTTTATTTGTAAGTGTTTGCGAACCTGTTAGTGTTGCAACAGTTGAATCTATTGCAGTTGAAATCTTGTTATTGGTAACAGTTGTATCAATACCTGTACCACCTTCAAAAGTAATTGTCTCTTCAGTACTAACACCGTCAGTAGAACCACTATCAGCAGCAATA
>Ga0160422_10000906_pt1 | contig 18256 bp, 18 predicted proteins | sample Fk160mmetaG_FD_108192 | JGI IMG/M metagenome (GOLD analysis project Ga0160422, IMG submission 108192) | Marine microbial communities from the Central Pacific Ocean - Fk160115 60m metaG | ecosystem: Environmental > Aquatic > Marine > Oceanic > Photic zone | place: The Central Pacific Ocean... | reverse complement strand
CGTCCAATGCAGCCCTAACACTGCCCAACCTTGCAAAAATTGCTGGGACTAAATCAGCAGAGTTTAACATTTCAAATAATGATGTTGCTCTAAGTTTTTCTTCATAGACCGGATCTACGCTCTCCGCAATCCGCTTTTGGGCTTCGTCCTCAATCGATTTTTGAGCCTCGGCCGCGTGTTTTGCGATGAGGTCATCATCAGTCATAAATTAACCAAATTGGCTAGGGTTTTTGACTTTTTGTAAATATTTAGGTTGGCCTAAAACCGTGACACTGCGTGACATTACAATTACACCCATTGATAAAGGAGAATACCCTCGTCGGTGTTGGTGAGAGAATGTCAGATGCTATACTTGAGATAAAAAATCTCTATGTATCTGTTGAGGACAAGGAAATCATCAAAGGTCTCGATTTGACCATCAGACCAGGCGAAATACATGCGATAATGGGTCGAAATGGTGCCGGTAAGTCAACTTTGGCGCACGTTCTCATGGGTCACCCCGATTTTGAAATTACTGGTGGCACTATCCACTACCTAGGAAAGTCTATTGATGAATATGATGTATTCGAGCGGGCTAGGGCTGGAATGTTCTTGTCATTTCAATACCCACCATCAATCCCTGGGGTTCAAGTTGGAAATTTCCTGAAAAAGTCTGTGAATAATGTTCGCGACGAGCCAGTAAAGGCCCGACAATTCCGTGGCGAGTTGAATGCGGCCATGGGCAAGTTGGACATGGACAAATCGTTTCTCTCGCGGTATGTCAATGAAGGATTTAGCGGCGGCGAGAAAAAACGCCTAGAAATGCTTCAGATGATGCTCTTAAAGCCCAATCTAGCCCTACTGGATGAAACAGACTCAGGACTAGACATCGATGCTCTGAGGCTGGTCGCTAAAGGAATTCGAGAAACTGAATCAACTACTGGATTCCTAGTCATAACTCACTATCAACGACTTTTAGACTTGGTCAAGCCAACATTCGTTCACGCGATGATTGATGGCAAATTTGTCAAGACTGGCGGTCCTGAGCTCGCTCTCAAACTAGAAGAGCGAGGCTATGATTGGTTGGAGGCATAAAAATGAGTGACGAAGCAATGAATGCTGTTGGCGACTATCGCTACGGATTCCACGATCCAGAAAACGCAACGATTAGGTTTGACAAAGGACTATCCGAGAAAGTCGTTCGAGACATCTCCAAACTGAAAGACGAACCAGAGTGGATGACTGAGATGCGAGTTAAGGCATATCACCATTTTGTCTCACGGCCGATGCCTGATTGGGGCAACTGCAACATGCTCGAATCCATCGATTTCGACAATGTCACCTACTTTCTGCGCTCATCCAACCGAACAGAAAACGACTGGGATGAAGTACCAGATGATATCAAAAACACCTTCAATCGTCTTGGTATTCCAGAGGCTGAACAGAAGTGGCTCGGTGGTGTTACTGCGCAGTATGAATCTGAAGCAGTATATCACTCCATTAGAGAAGACCTTGAAGAACAGGGAGTCATATTCTTGGACATGGATTCTGGACTCAAAGAACACCCTGAGTTGGTCAAGAAATTCTTTGGTACGGTAATCCCATACGCTGACAATAAATTCTCTGCTCTTAATACCGCAGTATGGTCTGGTGGATCGTTCATTTACGTCCCGAAAGGAGTCCACGTTGAAATGCCAGTTCAGGCATATTTCAGAATTAACGCCAAGAACATGGGCCAATTTGAAAGAACACTGATTATTGTTGATGAAGGCAGTAGCCTACACTATGTTGAAGGCTGCACAGCCCCGACATACTCAACAGATTCGCTGCATTCGGCAGTTGTTGAACTGATCGCTATGAAAGACGCCAAAATTAGATATTCAACTGTTCAGAATTGGTCAGCCAATGTCTACAATTTAGTCACCAAGCGGGGAGTAGCACACGAAAATGCAGTTGTCGAGTGGGTAGACGGAAACATTGGTTCAAAGTTGACCATGAAATACCCTGCTGTGGTCCTGAAGGGAGAGGGAGCTCATGCTGAAGTAATCTCTGTTGCATATGCCGGTGAAGGACAGCATCAAGACGCCGGAGCAAAAGTCCACCATTTAGCCCCCAACACAACCTCAAACATCCTATCAAAATCGATCTCAAAAAATGGTGGGCGGTCTTCCTACCGAGGACTGCTGAAGGTTAATCCTATGGCACACGGATGCCGGTCAAAAGTTGTCTGTGATGCCCTAATGCTCGACGAAGATTCAAGATCGGACACCTATCCAACAATGGAAGTAAGCAACTCAACCGCCGATTTGGAACACGAGGCAAGCGTATCAAAAATATCTGGAAATCAACTATTCTATCTCATGAGTCGAGGATTTAGCGAAGAGGAAGCCATGGGCCTAATCGTTAATGGTTTCTTTGAACCATTTACCAGAGAACTGCCGATGGAATACGCAGTTGAACTGAACAAGCTACTCGAACTTGAGATGGAGGGTTCCATTGGATGAGTTATTCCAAGATGGTGATACCAAATCGCTCTAACCATGAGTGGCGCTACACACCATGGGAGAAAATACACCCAAGCAAAGTAGAAACTGTTCCAGCAATAAAATCAGCTCGAGTGCAACTTAACGGCAAGCAAATTGAGGCACAATCCGTTAGAGACTACGATTCTAATGCTGAAATCTCAAGGATGTTCCTACAAGAGACTAATAATTCGATGCATTCAATCACAATTGATGAATCACAAGACTGTAATTTTGTTGAGATTGAATCTGATGAGTCACAAGTAGTATGTCATGTCCATATAACGGTCGAATCATCCACAGCATTACAGATAATTTTCAAAGGGAACTGTAACTGGTTCGGCATCCACATAACAAGTGACATTAAAGCAAACTCGAACCTAATTGTTGGCATCCTCAATGACCTTAGTAAAGAGTGCAAGTTGTTGCGATGTGAAGATTGGAATATTCACCGTGATAGTCATCTCACATACGGTGAATTATCAATCGGTGGGGGATATGCAAAATCAGATATTCGAACTACCTTATCGGGCTCAAATGCAGGATTAATCCAGTCTATTGCTGTGATTACTGAAGAGAAAAGACATGATGACCACCACATAGAGATATTGCACAAATCAGGTCACACGAACTCATCATTGACAGTAAATTCGTCTTGCTCCGACCGAGGCCACGCCATTGGCACAGGATTATTGATGATTGAAGAAAATTGTGACGGGACTGATGCTGGTCAAGTTTTCAAGAACCTGTTGCTATCCGACCGAGCCAGAGCAGAGTCACTGCCAGAACTAGAGGTTTTGTCCGATGATGTCAGCGCTGCTCACGGTGCAGCAAGTTCACCGATTGATGAAAATCAGTTGCACTACCTTATGGCGAGAGGCTTTACTCCAAAACACGCTAAGTCACTTATTGTCGAGGGTTTCTTAGTTAGTAGTTTCTCGAAAATATCCGACGACAACGTTCGATTATTTCTCCTCGATTCTCTCAACAAACATCTTAATCAAAATTTGGAGGATTAGCATGCGTGAAGAATTCCCAATCTTGCAACGTGAGATCAACGGTTATCCGTTGGTTTACTTTGACAACGCAGCAACTACCCAAAAACCTAGTGTGGTAATTGACGCAATGAACGATTACTACTCAAACTCTAACGCTAATGTTCATCGTGCGGTTCATACTTTGGCTGGTGAAGCTACCGAAGGTTATGAATCATGTCGTAGAGAACTCAAGTCACGCTTCAATGCCACCAGAGCAATCATCACTAGCGGCACCACAGAAGCAATTAATCTAGTGGCGCATGCATGGGGCAGAGCAAATTTAGTCGATGGTGATGCAATAATTCTTACCGAGATGGAGCATCACTCGGACATAGTTCCCTGGCAGATGTTAGCGCAAGAGATGAATATAGAGCTAAGATATGTCCCCGTGCAAAAGGATTTAACCCTCGATATGGAATTATTTGAAGCGGCTATTAAAGGTGCAAAACTCGTTTGCGTAGTCCATATATCAAATGTTTTGGGGGTCTGCAATCCAGTTGAAAGAATAGTCAAAATTTCTAAGCAGAACGGCGCCAAGGTGCTACTTGATGCCGCCCAAAGTGCACCTCATCAAGACATCGACTTTGGCGAACTAGGAGCAGACTTCATGGCATTTTCCGCACACAAAATGTGTGGACCAACTGGTATTGGTGCACTACTGGTAACCGATGATGCATTCAGCGAGATGCAACCGTTCATGGGTGGCGGTGACATGATAGAGACCGTGTCAATTCACGGCTCCACTTACCAGAAAAATGAACAAAAATTTGAAGCTGGCACGCCGAGAATCGCCGAAGCGATTGGCTGGACTGAGGCCTTAAAATGGCTAAATGATGTCGATATTAAATCTGAACATAAACGAATTTTAGACTCAGCTCGTTGGCTAGCTAAAGAATTACGAGAGTTAGGAATGACAGTATACGGAAGGCACGATGAAAATGATGCTGCAGTAGTTTCATTCCTCCATCCAACCATGAATTCCGAAGATCTTGCACACCTATTGGATGCTAGAGGATTTGCAGTTAGAACCGGCCATCACTGCGCCCAGCCTCTGCTTGATAGGCTTGAAATCACTGGCACTGTTCGTGTCTCTCTCTATTTTTACAACACCCACGATGAAGTAGTTTCGTTTGTCGATTATTTCAAAGAAATTTTGGAGAGGTTTGCATGACCTACTCAGAAGAATTGACTGAACTGATTGAAGAATTCCAAGAAATCGATGATAAAATGGAAAGGCTTGAGATGGTCTTTGACCTTGCTGATGAAGTTAATTTACTTCCCATTGACCAGTGGACGGATGCTACGCGGGTCAATGGCTGTCAATCAGAAGCTCATGTAAAAGTCGAAATTATTGATTCAAATGTTAGATTCTATTCAGGTGCAGACTCAAAATTAGTTCAAGGGCTTATGGGTATCTTGACAATGGCGATAGATAATGGCGACGCTAATGTCGTTTTGACACTGACCCCAGATTTTGCCACCGAAATGGGTATTCTCAATTCACTATCACCAAGCCGTTCCAACGGATTTAGAAATATGTTCGACAAAGTAATGAATGAAATTAAGACTCAAATGTAGGTGGTTTAATGACAGATAAAGCGGCAGTGTTAGTTCATTTAGACGAAGTTGAAGACCCCGAATTGGAATTATCAATTGTAGAATTAGGGTTAGTTTATGATGTCAGAATTGAGGACAAGGAGGGCTTAGTTCATGCTGAAATTGACATGACTTTGACCAGTCCAGGCTGTCCTGCAGCCGCAGAAATTATGGCAGCAACGCATCGTGCTGCACTCAATACAGAAGGTGTCGAATCTGTTCATGTCAATTTAGTATGGTCGCCACGTTGGGACCCCAAAATCCATGCTTCAGAAGACGCTAAAATGGACATGGGTATATGGGACTAACGCTTTACTACAATCGTAAGTAAATCACCATCAACAAGCCTGTGGTCTAATCCAACACGCTGCCAATCGAACTTGGCGCTAGGCCCCTTCACTCTAGCAAAACGAAACTTCCTGACGAAATCCCGATGTAATTTATTACAGATATTTTCTACCGTTGAATCATCTTTTACAATGAGTGGTTCCTCAAGGTCTGCTTCTTGACCTTGTGGCTTCAAGAAAACGCGCATGAATCCCAAATTGTCATAAATAAAATCCTTAAGTTCTTCCAAACCAATATCTTTGAATGCTGATATGCGCATAACGGGCCAGTCGCTGGGTAACGCTTCGGTGGCATTGACAATCTCATCTTCTGTAGCAATGTCAATTTTGTTGATGGCTATGACTGCTTTCTCATACACCCTATTGCCAGCAAGACAGTCGACAATCTGTTCTGCTGTAGCATTTTCTCGCAGGGTCACGACTGCCGAAGTGAAACCAAACGAACGGATAATATCACCGATGTCACTATCGGAAAGATGTGTCTGTTCAACCGTCGACCTGACATCAATACCGCCCTTGTCAACACGTTTGATGAAAACTGGGGGTTTTGTCTGATTTAATCGGAGACCTGCATTGTGTAACTCTTTGTGGAGTACGTTGAAGTGACCATCTTGGAACGGATCGACAATGAATAACGTCATATCAGCACTACGAATAACATTGAGTATTTCGCGACCCCTACCCTTGCCCTCAGAGGCCCCTTTGATTAATCCAGGAAGATCTAAAATCTGTATCTTAGCTCCACGATGCTCCATCACCCCGGGTATGCACGTTAGGGTAGTGAATGCATAACCACCCGCCTCAGAATGAGCATCGGTAACCTTAGAGATTAGCGTTGACTTACCAACTGAAGGAAATCCCACGAGAGCAACTGTTGCATCCCCGGATTTTTTTACCTCGAAACCTTTTCCACCGCCGCTAGCTTTCGAGTGAGCCATGGCTTTTTCTTCTTTCAACTTGAGTTGAGCGATTTTTGCTTTTAATTTGCCAATATGAGCATTTGTCGCCTTGTTTTTCTGAGTCTTGTCAATCTCGGCGCGAATCAATTCGATTTGCTCCTTGATTGTTGCCATGTTGACCCCTAAACACACCTGAATATCGGTTACTCTTGAAATCTATTGTGTTAGAGAGACAATAGTTAATGATTATATTCGTTAGTTTTATGCAGTAAACTTTGCAAATTCTGCATTCCGATGACATCAAAGCAGGTGATTACTTGGTTTACCTCATGGGGATTGAAACTGTCCTGATGTTAGTCAATCGAAAATCCCTCGATGAAATCTTGGATACTCAATGGAATCAGGTTTATGACCTAATGACAAACGGGAAAATGAGGCATCTAAGACCAGAAAAGCTACCTAGATTAAACCGTGATTTTGACATTGATTGCGAGGCCGAGATTCTCGATTGGATGGAAACTATTGGCCAACGTGAGGGAACCGTAAAATCAGTTTTACAGGACCTCGATGATGGCGAGGAAGGTTTGCTCCAGTTCATGCAATTTGCTAGCCCGGGTAGTTGGGAGTGCTGGGAAGCAAGGTCATACTTATACCTAGATGTAGCACTCGGCAGAGAAATCAAAGATCGCACTGAGCTCTACTCAATTGGAACATGGGAGACATTGGTTTCGAAACTAAGCAACCTACCTGAGGATGAATTTGCAGATCAAGTATGCATTGATTGGATGGAGAGAAGAAAACAACTTGGTGAAACCTTGGATGAAAAAGAAGACCCAAAAATAATCCCAACATATGAGGCACATGCCAGAAATTCAAGGTTACTAGTTCACGTAATAACCGAGTGGCAAAATTCGTCTGAAAATATTGGCATAGTCGGTCGAGAACACCTTGATGCTGCCCTGTGGGGACACGGTGAATTCAATTTAACCAACTATCTACATGGATAAATACGACGGTTTGAAAAATAACTGCCCTTACCAAGCACCATGTCAGATGACAATGATGAGATTACCATCGAATCTGTAGACGATGAGTTACCGGTCATCGAAGAGGGTGCAGAGACTCTAGAAGTAGGAGTTGAAGAAGAGGCAGACCCACTTGAAGCTGCTATCACCCGAGCAGAAAAGGCGGAAACAGAAATCGCCTACAAAGAGGCTGAGATACAAAATATCAGGAAACGTTTCATGGCAGAAAAATCAGAGATGCTCCAATACGCCGGCATGGGACTGGCAAGAAAAATGCTGACCGTACTAGCGGACGTCGACCGAGCAATGAACAACATTGATGATGAGGACCAATCGCCGCTAGCTCAAGGTTTGCGGATGCTCAGAAACAAAATGTGGCATGAGTTATCCGGCGATGGGGTCACGGAAATAACCGCAAAAAACATGAAGTTCGACCCGGCAACAATGGACGCGATAACAACTATACCTGCCTCAGAGAATTTCCCTAGTGGTACTGTGGTTGATGTTATTGAAGCGGGATATATGTACAAGCAGAGAGTCTTAGTTGCTGCTAGGGTTGTTGTTGCCTCGGAAGACTAACCTACATTCATCCCACTAACCATTGTTGAGAGGCGAAAAATTGCATCGTTGTTGACCAACCATTCAACAACTGCAGAAGGTATTGTTGCTGACATGACTTGTTTTGCGGCATCATCCTCAAACACTGTTGATAGCATCAGAAGCGTTTGTCTAACCCGCCACCCTTCATACCCGTCTCTATTTGACAGCGGTATGTAATCAACTGGGAAATCTGCCGCTTCATATAGCTCCTTGGTGGCCAGATCTGAAGTCACTAGGATGCCTTCTCCGTGGTATTGTGTTGCATGCTCAACCCAGTTTGGTGGGTCGTTGATATCATCAATTCCTACAATATTAGCGGTCTTGTTATTGATGTCCAACCACGCCTGTATCATGGCTTGCCGCTCATCAAAAGTCCATGGGTTGTTCGCTTCCCAGCCTTTTTGGGCAGAGCCAACCGCAATGGTGAGTTTGTTGTCTCCAGCTAGGTCAAACGCCGAATTGAGTAAGTATTCATGGCCTTTGTGTAGTGGTTGGAAACGTCCAAGAACAATGTAGTTACTCACTATTACACCTCAAAAATAACTCGCAACATCAACATCCGGTAGTTTATGCCCGTGGTGTTTGAAACACTCGATCATCCGCTTGCAACCCTCAATCATTTCAGCTGCTGTTGTTTCACCCATTGAACCGATGCGGAACATCTTACCTTTGAGATGGTCTTGAGCGCCTATGACCTGTGTGTCAAACTTCTCTTTCAGGTCAGTGCGCCAACTGTCATCGATACCTTCTGGGTATAGTATTGCAGTCACTGTAGGACTTCTTTGAGATAATTCTGCTAATAGTTCAAAACCAAGATCGGAAAATAAGTTCTGGACACCGTTGGATAAATTTTGACACCTCTCCCAACGTTTTGCTAAACCCTCTTCCTTTAGCGTGTTAAGCGCCGCTGACCAACCCATTGCTAAATTAATCGCAGGAGTCCAAGGTGTCTGGTCATCATCCCCTTTCGAGTATGCAGAAATAAAGTCTAGATAGAACAATGCATTGATGTCACCTTGTTCTTTTATCGCTTTGCATCGATCGTGAAATCTCGAATTAAACGCAATTGCCGCAATACCAGACGGCCCTGCCGTACACTTCTGTGCACCCATGGCTGCTGCTTCCACATTCCACGCAGTTAAGTCAACAGGTAGGCCACCAATTGATGTGATACCGTCAAGGATAAATGAGGTTTGATAACGATTACACATTTCTGCAATTGCCGGTGCATCCTGAGTAATCCCCGAGCTAGTCTCATTGTGACAGATTAGTAGTGCTTCATAGCATTTTCTTTCTAATTGCTGCTCTAGTTCATATAAGTCGAATGCTCTTCCCCAGTCGTATTTGATATGCTTAACATTACAAAATCGCTTGCACATTTCTGCTACCCTTTCGCCAAATTTGCCGTTGGTCGGCACCAAGACCAAATCGTTAGGTCTGAATCTATTCGCAATAATCATCTCCATGGCCGCAGTCCCGCTACCAGAAACTGCCATTACCTTGAAGTCGTCCTCACCCGACCAAGACTGGGTGTGTTTTTCGGGCTTGGAAGGAGTTAGATTAAATGCATACCTCAAACCAGAATTTAGTTCAGCCATAACCTCGCGAAACTCTTTTCCCCGAGCTGTTATGACAGGTGTTGCCATCGCATCAAGACAATTTTGGTTCATGCGAACCGGGCCGGGGACTAAGAAGCAGTCGCCGCGATACTCTGCCATAGCCCTTGCTGATAGTGCAGGTTATTCAATTAATGTAATAAAGCGGCGAACTGATAGAGGTCAAGTATAACCGGTCATCATGGTGCGCGTTGGAGTAGCAATGTTACAGGGCGCGCGCCACGAACATTGTGAGGCACTCCACCACGCTGCGATTGAATTAGGCAAGACTATTGAAATTGTTGAGTTACGCAAATCAAAACAGGTTGATGACTCAATTCATGCGCTGATCCTTCCCGGTGGTGAATCGACAACGATGCGTATTGCAAGCCAGAGTGAATCGCTGTTGAATGGTATATTTGCTTGGATGATTAGCCACCCCAACCGACCGGTTCTTGGCACTTGTGCTGGTGCAATATTACTAGCAAACCCCGGAAGTAAACACGACCGATTTATTGATGCAGAGGTATCGCGCAACGCTTGGGGAAGACAGCGGTTTTCATTTGAAGCCCCATTACAGGTAAATCTTGAGACTCCGCAACCCTCCAGTGAGTCTTATTATGAATTATCGCGGGACAAATTCAACCATAAACCACTGCCGATGTCAAGCCAAGCGGCAAAGCGCGAAAGTAATGATTTCCCCGGAGTATTTATCCGCGCCCCTAGGTTCATCGAAAACACAATCAATTGTGAAAAAATTGTCAAGTTAAACGGAGAAACCGTCGGGGTAATGCAGGGCAACAAGCTAGCGCTTACCTTCCACCCCGAACTTACTGAAGATCGACGATTTCATCGCTGGCTTATCGATAAAATAACCAATGATAGCATGTGAAGTCATACGAGACTTTGAAACCCTAAAAGAATCCGGAGGGGTGTTGTTATGCTAGGTCCGCTGCCCATGGCCACTGAGATTTCACCCGCCGAAATAGGCGAGGCAGAGGGGTGTGTTCAGTGTCAGCGAGGCAGTAAACTTGTCCTATTTGTTACTGGAAAGTGTCACTGGGGATGTGATTACTGTCCACTTTCTGATAATCGCCGGGAATCGCCTGACATGTTCGCCAATGAGCGACGATGCCGAGATTGGAGTGAGGTGATTGAAGAGGGTCGGGCAATGAACGCTACAGGTACCGGTATAACAGGTGGCGATCCAATGCTCGACATGGAAAAATCACTCGAGGCGATTAGGCAGTTGAAATCGGCTTTCGGCCCGGAACATCACATTCACCTATACACATCAATCCCATTCAATCCAGTAAATTGCGCTAGATTTGCTGACGCAGGTCTTGATGAAATCCGTTTTCATCTATTGGATGGTAGTCTACAACGATACCGAGAAGTAATAGATGAATGTCACCGAATGGGCATTAATGTTGGCGTGGAACTACCGTGCGAGCCCGACAAGGCCGATTCACTATTCGATTTGTTGGAGGAAATGGATGGCTCTAACGTCCAATTCCTCAACCTCAATGAACTCGAGATTACCGTGGGTAATCAAGGCAATATGGATATCCGTGGATTCAACCTAAGTGGCTCAATGACGGCAGCTGCAGAGGGCTCATATGAACTAGCAATCAAGCTGAAACAACATGCCAAAGACATGAGTTTCCACGTAAAGTTCTGCAGTGCCAATTTCAAAGATGCCGGACAGTTAAGAGCCAGATTCCGCAGACGGGCTGAGATAACCTTACGACCATATGAAGTATTAAGCGATGATGATACTATTTTGTTTGGAGCTATTCCAACCGATGAGTCAGATGCCAGAGATGATATTGAGGAATTATCTGAACAACTTGAATTATCCGAAGGCTGGATAAGATACGACCCTGTTGCTCGTCGGATTGAGTTACCACTATCTGCTGCGGAGGAGATTGCAGAAATTGTTGATGTTCAGGTTATGCTTGTAGAAGTTCATCCGACCCATGAAAGACTGGAAGTCGCCATTGTAAATTTAAACGAAAACCGTTAACGGAATACCAACAATACTACCAAATCAACCACTTCCTTATTGAAATCGACACGAGAATTAAGTATCTAGTTCAAATTCAGCCCGTATGGAAAAATCCGACTGGTCTAAAATTGCTGGTCGTAACTTCCTGCTACTTGTTGTTTTCATGGTGGCCATTTTGGCTTTACCGTCCTTTATTTACACAGGTGCATACATTATTTCAGATGCACCCGCACCAAAAGATGGAGTCGAGGCACCACCATCAGAAGATGAAAAACTGAGTGAAGGTTTGTTGTTCATAGTTCTTGACGGCGGTAGACAATCCCTAATGGATAATCAAGAATTGATGCCCAACTTGCACGCAAAAAAGCGTAATGGCACCTATATTGATGTGTTAACTAATCCACTAACTATGACGGCATCGTGTGTTAAAGAAATGGCGACAGGAATACCATCGAGGCCAAATGAAGGGTTGAATAATTTCCATCCAGACCACCCCGGGACGCAGGATGGATGGACATTAGCGAGTGAGCATGATAGCAATCAGGATGGAATTTATGATTACCGTGTTGGTATTGTTGGCGATTATGTTTGGGGAGATCTATATGCCGATAATGAAAAAATTAACTTCATGAAACATCGATACGGCCATGCTGACTATTACCGTGGCGACGAGGAGTCATTTGTCACGCTCAATGCGTGGCTCGACGGTGACGTACCGAAAAGCAATACTAGGCCTGGAACGACCTATGAAGAGCCTCCAAACGTCATCATAGCTCACCTATCAGGACTTGATAGCGTTGGACACCGATACGCAGTAAAAGATTCGATAGAATACGCTGATAAATTACGATGGCTAGATGAACATTTTGGCATTATTTTTGCTAAAGTTCCTGACTCTTGGACGGTAGTTGTAACTGCGGACCATGGCCTTACAGACAGCGGCCAACATGGGTCTCCGGACCGAGAGATACGTGAAGTTGGAGCATGGATGTGGGGGCCAAATGTCAAGGAGAACTACTACTACGATTCCCAAATTGACCAAAGAGACTTAGCAACTCTGCCCTCACTACTGTTCTCTCTACCGCTACCACATGCGATTCACGGTAAGTTTCCTTTGGATGCTTTTGAATTAAGCGATGAACGATATAACGAACTCAACCAATGGAATTGGAACGCCACAGTGGCAAGAAACGAATGGATGGCAGAAAACGATCACCCATACTTCGAGAATCTCGATAGAAATACCATTGAATGGGAAAAGATAACTTATGATGAAATTGGCCTGCGCAGTCTAGATTTAGTCATAACTACTGTGATGTTCTTGTTAATCTCTGGAGGGATATTCACCCTCGCAAAGCGTCATCAAGTAAGCCATAGTGGTGCAGTGAGCATCACTGCAATGTTCAGTGGGGCATTCTTACTATCAGCGATAGTATCATACAATCGTGATATACTGTCACTACCATATTACGCGATAGGGTATTTGCTACCAATCATATTCTTCGGTTTATGCTTATTTTGCGTGATAGGAACGCGATTCACCGAAGAGCGGCGGATGAAACTAAATCTCTACCTGTTAGGCATGTTTGTGACCATGTTAATTTTCACTGAGTCAAGAATTTCCGCGATGAATTTAATGATGTTAATAATGCTGGCAACGCCGATGTTTACAAAACCACAAGGGACAAGTTCGTCAAAAGTCATCAGATTGACTTTCACTTTCGTCATAATACCAATCACACTGTTATCACACTACAGAATATTATACTGGTCAATGCCGAGAGCGATAATTAACCTATCAATACAGCAAGATTTTGTTCCGTGGTTGATGAATACTGGGTTCATATTTTTGGGTATCCTATTCTATCAAATAAATACAAAATCACTTGACACACCAATTAAGAAATATTCGATAATTGGCTTCTTTAGCGCTATTCCAACACTCATGATTATGGAAAGTAACCTCATCGACTGGCTTTTACTTAGTTCGATGGTGATATTACTTTTCTACGCGTGTTATGTGAAACTCTATCAAATAAATGTGGATATCGAAATAATCAGTTTAGTGGTGTTCTGTTGGTTGACTATGAGTTGGGGAGGATATGTTGGTGGAATCAGTATAGTTCTATACATTTCGTTCAGATCTTTCTTCGCTAATGAATTACAATTTTTGTTTGATCGGACAGATAATCTTTCTCGCGAAATACCGCGAAATTTGCTGATTATTGTTTTGCCATTAGTAGTTTGGTTTACGTGGTGGGCAGCATTAGGACAGATAAACGGTCTGACGCATCCTAGGGATGTCGATCCCGGCATGCTATACCTTAATGGCGGTTATATCGGCGACCGGTTCTCACCGAGTAATGGATGGGTTGGCTTCATGGGTGGCGGGCCAGCGGCAGCGATGTCAGTTCTTTGGTTCAGCATGTTTCACAGAGCAGGTTTCAAACTCCAATATGTGGCTTATTATTTGATTGCCCGAATCGCAGTCCTATCTTTACAACTATCGTTGTCACCTAACTTACCACGGTTAATCTTCAAACTTTCTTGGGACATAATATTCTCCATTGGACTGTTATCGTTTATGTTACACCTAATTGTCAAAGACAAACTTGGTAGTAAAAAGCCATTCACAGTAGATGCTATTCTTGTTCAGTGAATTCCCGTTCTTGGATAATTGATTGCTTTGGCCCGGATAGGATATAATAAGTCAGTAACAATGCTGAGACAGAATACAGCATAAATTGTGGTAAAGTGTTGTCCTGATCGACGCCAAACTCACTCGATTGTAGCCAAGAAAGGACGGTAGCGACAAATACTGATAGCATTTGAATACCAGATATCTTCATTGGCAAACCGGTTTTATTCTTTGGCAACTTACGGTCGGCAATCATAAGGCCGCCAGACAAAAACATCACTGGTAAGATTACAAAGTCAAAATATGGTTTCTCAACTGAGGAATTTGCCGGTTCAAAACAAAAAATACACTCAGTAGACACATCAGGCCCAAGACCAGTCGCTGGTTGTAACCATATCATTGCTGCAACGGTAATCAATAGCATTGCATTTGCTGGCGATGCTAAACCGTGAAAATATATCTTATCTGACGCATCCTCATACTGAAATCTAGCAAGGCGCAACATCCCGGTGACAATTATCCAACACGCAGCAATGCCCAAAGAAATTGTCCATGCTGGTGAGGCTTCTCCCCAGCGGCCGAACATAACAAACAACAACAACGCTGGAGCAACGCAAAACGAGATACAATCTGACATTACATCTAATGTCCCTCCTAGCAATTTTCGCTTTGAGTATTTGCGCGCTACCGGGCCATCGATAATGTCTCCAAGCACGGACAGTAGAATACAAATCATTGCTCCCCAAACATAATTGGTTTTTACGCCATCATCAAAGTACGGATTTTGCAATTCCTCGACTGCAAGAACAATGAATAGAATTGCTGCAACACCTAAGAGACCGTTGAATAATGTGATAAAATCGGCAATACCCATTAATCTATATGTCGATTTCAAATATAACCCCGCCAAGATTAGGAATTTCTCAACAGATGCCATACAAGAATGTTTAGCAAGATTTGCTAATGAAAACATGGTTATGCATCAATATCACTAAACACGGCAGCCCTAATGCTAAATATCCTCCAAGTATGGCATATTCATGCGAAAACCGATGATTGTTACGATGTTGATTATGTTGGCGTTATTCTTGCCTCATACCACAGCAGCAAGCGAAGGTGGCGTAGATGTCAACCCATCCAGTGATGAACCATTCACTGTTATCAAGCGAGATAGCCCTTCAATAGATAATGAACAGTGGACACTAAGCATTGAGATGACGCAAGAAGCGTATGACAATGGAACTACATTCGAACTAATAACTCAAATCTGTACCAATGACGGAGTTTGTGACCCACCCGTGGTCATGGATGCTGATGTAACCGAGCGCATTCACAGCATTTCAGTAACCCCGCCAAGCGACCACACATATGTTAATTGGCGAGTAAAAGCCTTAGATAAAGACGGCAATAAAACCAATTATCCGCAAGGTGATTGGTTCAAGACTTGGTCTTCATGCTGGTATAATGATGGGGCATGGGGCGGCGCTGATTCATCCGCAGATGGTTGTCTAAAAAGTGATGAATCTACTCCTGGATTTGCAACATTAGTGACCATTTCAGCCATCTCAATGGCAGCTTTGATGGCCACTAGGCGTATTAATCACCAAAAATAGTAAATCACGGGAATGGTCAAGATTACCACAATTGATGCCCAATAGAGCGGCTTAATCCACCATCTACCGCCCACTCTTTTCTCGACGCTCTCACCGATTGACTCTAATGCTTCCTCAACTAACTGGGACGGGATTAGGTCAACAGGCATATTACCACCAGTTGTGTTTGAATGGATGGATAACATCAATGTTTCTCAGGCGCTAATATTGATAACCGGTTTCAACCTAAGAATAGTATGGAATGGCATACCATACTCGGGTCAATTGTAATCGTGTATTTTTTGCTAGTCTTAATTTTCCATAAAGTATTCCCAGAAATACATTACCAGTGGGATTCAATTGATACTAACAATACACAATTCCCCGAGAACTTTACTTGGGGTGTTGCGACTGCGGCTCATCAAATAGAAGGCGGCAATAACAACAACTGGACAGAATTTGAGATCCGTGAAAACAAAGAACTCAGTGGTGACGCTTGCGATCACTGGAATCGTTGGGCCAGCGACCATGATTTATTGACTGAGCTAGGAGTAGACAGTTACCGATTTTCTATTGAATGGAGCAGGATTGAACCACAAGAAGGAGCCTGGGATGAGTCTGCAATCAGAGTGTATTCAGCAATGATAGACTCACTGATAGCCAAAGGTATCGAGCCTATGATAACTCTGCACCACTTTTCTCATCCAGCATGGTTTGAAGAAAAAGGAGGGTTTTATCGACGTGAAAATATTAGTTACTTTACCAACTACTGTGCAAAAATCTTCCCTTACTTTTGTGACCGGGTCAAGAAATGGTGCACTGTTAACGAGCCAGATGTGTTTGCTATAATGGGTTATCACATGGGCATGTTTCCGCCTGGCAAACGATCGCCGTTCAAGGCCATAAGAGTAATGAAAAATGTCATGGTTGCTCATGGTGATGTATATCATCAATTAAAGCAATTACAACCCAATGCCTACATTGGTTTAGCCAAAAACGTGACTATATTCGATCCCTACCGAAGATGGAATTTACTGCATTGGGTGACAACATTTGCGCTCAATTATATTTGGAATGGAGCAATAATATCGGCGCTGAAAAATGGCCGTATGTATGGCACTTCAGTCAAGCATGTAAAATGCTCAGCGGACTTTATTGGCCTCAATTATTACACTCATGTCCTCACCAGTCCTTTCCTCCCGCAAACTACCGAGATTGATTTACCAGCGAGAAAACATGAGATAGTAACCGAATTTGGATACCCAATGTATGCTGAGGGACTAGAAAGAGCAGTAAAGTGGCTTGAAAAATTGAACATTCCCATTGAAATCACCGAAAATGGTGTTGCCGACGCAAACGACGAGTTGAGGCCAAAGCATCTGAAACGACACTTATGGATAATTGCGAAGTTGATTAGACAGGGTAGCGATATTCGCTCGTATTACCACTGGTCCTTGATGGATAATTTTGAGTGGGCAGAAGGATATACTATGCGCTTCGGTCTTTACCGCGTTGATTATTCTACCCAGTCCAGAACGATTCGAAAAAGTGGTCAAGCATACCAAAAGGTGATTGCTCATCATAAACAACAAAACCCTAACTGAAATCAAATCATTTGCAGTGTGATAGAAAAAATCTAACTATTCATGATACAAACATAAATGAAGTCTGGGTTGTAGGTGGAGCCACAACTTACAGCAACTATGCACGGTGATTACATGATGTTTTGTCAAGAATGCAATATCTCGGTTGACCCAGAATGGACAATCTGCCCCACCTGCTCTCGACCACTCCACCAACCAGCCAACCATACACGGAGACCTGTGCCTCGTGAAGAGCGGTATGCAAGTAACCTCGCATGGTATTACCATCTAATTCCGTTACTCACGGGAATTCTTGCGTTGTCTGCTGGTGATTATCTTGTTAGTGACAGTGACCCATTGCTCCGGACAATTTTCCCGCCTTTCTGCTTAATTGTTGGGGGCTGGATAGGATTAGTATTACTCGGCATCATTGCCAGTTACCAACTAGAACAAGGGCAGAAATAAATCAGCCCAAAATCAATTTCAAGGGATTGGTGGACACTGGGGGGTCGGCATTAATGCTGAAACCCGAGAATTACTGGTCGCAATATCATCACTGATTCGCTGTGGCAGAGTAGAACAAGCTTTGTCAATAATTGACAATGAATTGGCGGGTGGTTGCTGATGCCGGCAGAAAAAGGCATCCCTAAGCCTGAGTTCAACTGCGAGAAATTAGATCGACGTGTATACGACTCTAGGCGAACCTGGGGCTGGATCTCTGATGATAGGAGATACATTGTCAATCATGATGGTGAGGTGTACTATCGCATGGATCCAATTGACTTAGAGTGGGAAGAGGACAAGCCAGAACTGAAGATTACCGTTCATAGAATCG
>Ga0160422_10000905_pt1 | contig 18295 bp, 3 predicted proteins | sample Fk160mmetaG_FD_108192 | JGI IMG/M metagenome (GOLD analysis project Ga0160422, IMG submission 108192) | Marine microbial communities from the Central Pacific Ocean - Fk160115 60m metaG | ecosystem: Environmental > Aquatic > Marine > Oceanic > Photic zone | place: The Central Pacific Ocean... | reverse complement strand
TTGTCACTGTAAGAACGTCACTGGAGCTTAACGAATAAGGAGATGTTATTGCACTAGGAACTAAAACGAGATCAGCGTCTGCACCGCCATCTACAAAATATTGATGATCAACCAAGGTTGAAATGCAGATCACGTCTGTGGCCGATGGCACATTAGCAGTGTTGAAATTAACATTTTGATTTCCTGTATCGACAGTGTAATCAGTATTAAGTATTTTTTGGACTCCATTTACAAAAACTTCGACTTGACTTGCTGATGTAATTGTTTTAGCTGGGTCAACTGTAGAGTCGTCCTCAAGGCCAGACACAACACCATATGTGTATGTGCTACCATCACCCAGATAGTATGTGTTATCTGGCCCACGCAACATTCTACCATTTAATTCAACGGTGGTAAGACCAGAGAATGGTCCGATGGCACCTGGTGGAAAAGTTAAGCTGTACCTATTTGTAGATCCATCATAGGTGATTGCTTCACTTCTAATACTTGCAAAACTTCTGCTAGATGTTGCTGACTTATTAAATCCAGCTATCTGCACAAAAGAATCCGCCTCTGGTGCCGAGTCAAAAGTTACTGTAATTGTATTAGCTATAGTTGACGTAGAAAACGCAGTTGTTGGCACGCCGTCAATCGTCACATATATGTCCGAAGAAGTTGAATCTAGATTAAATTCACCCCTAGTGGATGTTCCAAACGCTGTGGTACTTCCATCTCCAGTGAACGTGTTTAGCACTCTGTAATTTTCTCCTGATATTGCAAAAACTTTTGTCGATATTACTGTCTTATCGGCAGGAGCCGAATCAAATGTAATAGTTTTGTTTGCAACATTAATTGTGTAATCTGATAATGTAGAATCCAAAGCACTGCCTTTTTGTATCACTCCATCAACGGTCACTGTCACGGATCCTAGGGTACCTGGGAAATCACCTATGCTGAAAACAGTTGTGCTTCCGTCCCCTCTGTAATTCTTCTCAGATATAAATGGTACTCCAGATTCTGGAGAAGTATACACCTTAATATCAACCGTATCAAACATCTGGCCAGGCACAACCTCTTCAGGTGCGTAACTAGTGTCTGGAGTAACAAATCCATCTCCCTCCAGCACGATATCACTTGGTGCGTGTCCTAGGGCAGAAGTAAACAATCCTCCCTTAATAATTGAATCTAAAGTTCTGTCGTCTGTTGGAGTAAGAACACCGTCATCATCGAAAGGAATAAATTCAACAAGTGCGTTTGCTTCTGGCGTCTCACTTATTCCAAAAGTGACTGTTGACCCGTCTCCTCTTATCACATCATTTAATTTTTTCCTAGAGCTATCATCTTGTGTGATGTATACCTGGAACACGTCAGTTTTAGCTGGTGCTGTGTCGAAAGTATAGTCGTTGTTTGTGCCATCTGCTCTAAAGGCTTTGATACGTGATTCCGGATAATTATCAAAAGGATAATCATACCAACCTGCTTTGTCCCATCCTGCTTCCTGTGAAAATAGTAATCCTGTTACTATTGTGCCTCCATAATCAACACCAACCATGACCTGGTCCAGCTCATTGCCAGGCATTCCGGCGCTTGGCGTGTAGAAACCTTTAGTCCTGTCAGCGGCCGACAATCCTGTTTCGTCTCCGTAAACCTTATAAAGATTGCCAATGCCCTCGTCAAAGTCAGTAGAAGAAGTGAATGCATTAGTTACTTTGTACAGTTGATTTTCATGACGTACGAGATCATTGTAGGCATAACTTGTACTTGCCGCCCAATCAACAACACGGGAACTGCTTGATATCCTATCAAACTTTATCGTTGTATCAAAATCTCTTACAAGGTCATTTTTCAAATTTGCATATGCCTTGGCAGTGTCAGTTGGTGTTGATCCATCGTCGGACCCACCTGAGATCACAACCATAGGAGTAGCAGTGTAATTAGATCCAACTCCGGTCACGGTTATCTTCGTTACCTTGCCATCTTGAATTGTTGCAGTTGCAGTCGCGGATGTTACGGTTGGTGTTTCATAAACTTTGTAAATTTCAGATTTACTTGCTGTCGCAGTAATTGTTGTGCTTGGACCATAAAACAATCCAGAGAATCCGTCAAATCCATATGTGTTGGTTGTGCCTGATCCACCGTTCTGACTGTCCCATATTTCTGCCTGTTTTTGACTTGAGAACAAAGGATAGTAGTAGCCGTATGTGCCTGAAGTAGATCCCCTATTGCTTGTACCTTGTAGTTGGAAAGGCCCTGTTGATGCCACTGTCCCTCCAACTAAAGTAACAGTTGGTGTCTTTGTGTATCCTGATCCACCTTTTGTGACAGTGATAGATGACACATATTTCTTATGATAGTCATTCCACATCTGCCATGGATATTCCGTAAGTTTTTCGGTGTCGTGGTTGACATTAAGTGGCCTAATTTTACCGGTGCTTTCATCATAAAAAACAGGATTGTCAAAGTCAGTGAATATTCCATCCTGCGTTTCCAACTTGTCGTAGCCAATCTTATACTCCCTTAATTTTGTATGGAAAGGTTTGACTTCATTGATGTAATCTTCGATCCACTCATCAGTGCCCACTGTGTATGTTTTCCTTTGATCCAGTTGCCTTACTGAGTTCTTTGCATTAATGAATGACGTTTTGAACAACCAATCAACATATGTCTGTTCAGATAGTACCTTCCTTAATCCTGTGAAGAATAAAGTGTTGTACTCTATTGCAAGATCATTTATAAAAAGATCGTCTCGAATAGCAGTTAATATATTTCTTGTTTCAATGCTTGGCTGTTGGTCAAAGAAATTTTCATCGAAATTGTCAGCGCCTGCATATCCAGTTGCGTCTTGTGAATAGTCATACAATTTTGTGCTTAATCTAATAGTTCCGTTTTCGGTACCCACGTTCTTGAATCCTGAGGCTGTCTTCATGAACAATTTCCAACCGCCTGTGTCCGAATTGGTCACCTTAACGTGTTTGCCTATTTCAAGATCAAGATTGTCTAGCTCGTATTGGAAAGTAACTTGCTTGTCTATGGGAGTATTTTCATCGTGTAACATTTCATGGACTGCAGGATCTGTGCCGTACCAATCTGTGTAACTCCAATATGCCGAAGTGTTGTAAGTTTGTAATTTAGTTCTAGTAAATTCTGTACCGTCCCAAGTGTAGATCGCCCAGAAATTATTTGCAGTCTCGTCGGCCTTAACTAGATATTTGACGTTGCCCGAAAGTTCTGCTGTGTTTAGATAAGTCAGTTCAGCGTATGTGTCAACAGTAGCGTCCCACTCTAAACTAGAAGCAGTAGGTTCTGGTTCTTTGGCGTCAAGATTAGTCAAATTAATCTGCCCTACTAACTGATTTTTCTTCAACACAGTGTTTGTATAATCTATGATCTCTTTTAATGCTGAATATCTATCCACATACCAGCTCTGCCTAGGTCTTACATTGTTTCCGTATCTTTCATTTACGGGAGATTCTGGATCTGGAACAAGATCGCCTGAAGCATTTGTTCCTATCAACGAGTCCCACCAACGTGTTTCTATCTTGCTTCCTGGCCTGTAGTCTGCGTCTCCCTCTCTCGCCAACTTCCATACGCTATGCGAATCGGCGTCAAAAGTGTTTGTCCTAATGTCCACATTAAGTACTATATCATCACTTACAAGATCATTGATGTTATAGATCTGTAACTTATTTGTATCTGTAATTGCATAATACTTCACATCGAACAGTCTTGGATTTCTAATTATATTTGCCACATAAGCCACTGTGTTCTTCCTTTTTACAACACTGTCTTGAGGAAGATCTGTTTTGCCTTTGACCCAATAGTAATAGACATTAACGAATCTATCCAAACTTGAATCATATTTCTGCTTCACTGTGTACTGTGTGTCATCACCATAAAGTGCATTGCCAGACAAGGGCCTTGCCAGATTAGGTGGTCTTGAGTCCCATTCGCTTGGCAGTAATCTTGATTCTACCCATTCATAAACATCTATGCTAGATCCTGGAAATATGTTTCCCCAGTTGTTTTGTTTATACTCTTGAGTGTCTTGTTCATACCATAACCATTTCACCGTTGAAAGATCCCACCATACTTCTCCTATGTGGTCTTCTGCCCAAGGAGTTTTGCTATTTGCATTTGGTCCAAAATTATATGTTGCTGGATCGTATGCTGTTTTTATATTAATTTCCCGATCAGCAAGGCCTAGTATCCTTCCTTTTACTGGATCATAAAGGTCATAGTAATCTCTTATTTCTTTACTTTTATTATTAAAGTCAAATACTTGTCCTAATTTTTCTATGTCCATGAAAGGGGTTTCCGAGACAATATTTTTCCATGCGTATTCACCGTTTTTAATCAGATCGTACTGGCTTACGGTGCCGTCATTTTCAATTTTAGTGCTACCATCGGATGCTGTGTTACCGTCATCCTTGGGGGCTCCAACCAGCACAGAATTATCAATCATGCACACTCCACGACCAAAGTCATCATTTATAGAAACACTATCTGCTGTTAGCATGTCGTCTATTATAAATTTTGTGTTATACATTGTAGCAGTAAAGGCACCACCCGAACCTACATTGAGATCGACAATGTCTGTGTCTTGTAGGTCAAATGTTGTCTCTCCGCTGTCAAACTTCATTTCTCTGAATGTGGCAAATTTTTCTGCCCCTATCACGACTCTGTTTCCTGACTGGTTAATATCAAGTGTGGTACCAAACTTCATGTTGTCCTGTGTTTCTGGCGCCTTGATTGTCTGCTGTAAAGTGTAAGTGTCAGTTGAAGCATCAGCGTTCCATTTGTAGTAGTATACTGCACCGCCGTCGATTTGACTTGAGCTTTCATCATCCACTCCCGGTGCGCCAACAATGAGAGTTGTACCATCTTTGCTCATTGCCAACGATTCGCCAAAAGCTGTGTTTAGTGAAGAACCATCGCTTGAGACTCCTGTTAGCGTTTGTGCCAGTGCAAAAGAATTCATAGTGCTTCCGTCGTTGCTCTGCGAAGTCCTTCTGAAGATTTCAACTTTACCTGCATTGCCCGGGGCCAATGAAGAAACTGCTAGTATGTCGCCGTTGTCGTTTGCGGCAAGCCTGTGTCCAAACCTCTGCCCAGAACCTCCGTCTGGTGCTTCAATTGTGTAATCTTGTGTCCATGTGTCATATGTTGAACCGTCTGCGCCAACTCCCCAGGTGTACATGTAGACACGTCCCTTATCGTTGTCGTGTCCTGGTGCAGAAATAAACAGATATTTCGGTGCCGTCGATCTTACAGATGTATCAGTTGGTTCCGATATCTTATGTTGGAAACCGAAGTTCAATCCTTCATTGCTACTAGATCCATCTGTTGGTGGAGATATGGTATTAGATATTGCGTATTGGAAAATGCTTGGGTTCCAAAGGTACACTTTGACTAGACCTGAATCTATCTGTCTCGTACTACCATCTGAGTCCACTGTGTTGCTGAAAGGGGCACCTGCCACAACAAAATTTTCGTCAGTGCTTATTGACAATGATTCACCTAATCTGCTGGTGTTGTCGTCGTTTTCGGTCATAGTAACTGCTGATTGCACTGAGAAACTAGTGCCTGCGTCCGATGAACTCCTGAACAAGAAATTGATCGAACCTTGTCCTTTACCTGGAGCCGAGACCACCACTGTTCTTCCGTCGTTACGGGCCACGATCCTGTGCCCAAATTCTTGGTCAGCGGTGCTGGCATCTGGTGATAAAACCAAGCTGGTGTTGTATGGATCCTGTTTTTCATACACACGCCATAAGCCTGATGTGTCTGCATCAGCAAAAACCTTATCTCCTGGCTTGCTGATTGCGTCTACTTTATCGTTGTATTCGCTGTGATCTAAGAGATCATTTACGTTGTCCATTGAAGCCAATCTAACAGAGATAAATTTGTGTACGTTGCCAAAACTATCTGCCGTTGAACCATCTTCCAACGTTGGAATGAATGCAAGATTTCCGCTGAAATCTATTATCACCGTTTTATGGGATGGTGTGGCCTTGACCTGGTACACCCCATTGAGTGTCGTTTCCTCACTATTAGATATTCCAAAATAGTCAGCAGTAGTTGTCAACGAACCTGCAGATAATCCATGTGATCCAGTAAACGTGATTTCTAACTGTGTAGCATCATTAATTGTCTGTAATGTTGCTATTTTTATTCCTGCAGATGTTATCCTAAAGACGTCCCAATCGTTATTTTCTTTATTTGCTACCCATACAAGGTCATTTCCTGAAATTGCATTCATATCGAGATTTAATAAGTCTTCAATGTTGAATGCAGTGTGTTGCACCTGTGGTAGTTGTGGGTATCCCGCAGTTTTAAACACTTGAGCGTTTTCTCTGTTTACACCTTCTTTGCTATAGTCAAGTCTGGCAAAAGTGCTAGATGCCGTGTATTCCACGGGTTTGAAATAAAAATCTTCCTTTACGATGCCAACAGATCTTGCATATTCGGTCGTATCATTCCTGTTATCTAATAGTTCTATGCTTTGTGGATCGGACTTGATTTCGGTGTCCTTCAAAATCACCTGTATATTTTCTGTTGAGTCAGTGTTTCCAAATTTTCCTGTCCTGATCATCCATTCTGGATAGAGATTCAAACTGATATCCTCTCCTTCATATTTGGCTTTTAGAATTTTGTCAATTGCATTCCTTGTTCCTTTTTCTCTGATATAACCTTGATAGAACTTATACTGAGATACATCATTTACAAATAGATTTTCAAGGTAATCTCTACTTTGATAACCTATAAGCCTCTGTGCAAGTAATTGCTGTGACTCGTCAAAGTTGTTGGTTTCAAGACTGTAAAAGTCATTAAATTGCGCTATCTTATAGTCGAAGTTTGGAATAAGCTGTGGCACTGGCTTCTCATCTTTTCTCGTCCAATTCGTGAAATCAAATTTCGATCCTGAGTTGTGATTTGTTTTTGCCACATAAAAGTTTGCTTGATATTCAACACTATCCCCAATCCTGTAATCGGTGTTAGCGATCCAATACTTAACCTGAGCGGCATCAAATACAAAGCCAGGTGCGTAGTAGTCTCCGTTCCACCCTGCTGTCTTCCAGCCGACTAATTTCAATCTTTGTTGCCTAAATCCTGTAGAAGGCTCATAAATTATATCAGAAAACACAGTTTTATTATCAAACAATAGTAAATGTTCTTTTTGCACCGTGTTAAGTGCAACATTATATAAGCCAATAGATTCCGACTTGATGCCTAGTTCGAATGTTTTGCCAATACGTTTTGTAGACAATTCTTTAATATCTATTTTCCTGCCACCTGCATCTAGCAAAGAATAGTCTCCGGCAAGGTTCCTTAGTTTTCCTACCACACTGTTTTCTGTATCCAACTCAAAACCGTCGGCCGCAGGTGATACAGTCACAGCCGAACCAGGTGCCCATTCTTGAGTGGTCCAGAACAAAAATTCTTTTACTGATGTGGTCCAGTTCAGTGTCTCCTTTAATTCATTAGAAAATTTATTAAATTTGAAACCTTGTGACTCTAAATAATGTCCATAGCCAAAAAGGAAATCAACAACATCTTGTATTGTGTCAAACACATAGCCATAAGGAATAGTTTGTACAGCTTCCTGATATGATTTGTATTCTTTAACCTCAACAGATCCTTCTACCTTTACTCCGGTATGCACTGCTGTCTTGACAGGATAGTTGAAATTGAAAAATGGCTTGACTGTGCTGTAACCTAGCACCTTATACCCAGGCAACACTGTTGAACCATCTTCTGATACATCGCTATTCTTTTCAATAAGCACTCCTGAATAGTAAAAACTTTCAACCGGATTGGAAGTTCTAAATAAAATTTTGTAGTTTTCGTCAGGAATAAATTTAGAACCTGCTGTCGATCCTGGCGAGACACTATCTGTCAATACTTTTATATTTTCTTTGTCTGTAAAACCCCCGAGCTTGTATGCTAACTGGACATCCAGTGCTTTCATTTTATCGTAATAAAAAGATTTTGCATCAAGATTTCTGCTAATAAGGTGGTTGACTATGTACGTCTGGTAGCCAGCTGTTTGATATCTTGTGGTCACTCCCGTGGCAGTGTTTGTTTCAGTTTCTAGATGATATTTGGAAGTTGCTAATCTTCTCCTTACCCCTGTATCCGTATCCACTTTGTTGCCAGATAGGTTTGTTGTTATCCTTGATGTATCAAAGTAATTGGAAAAGAATTTTGCTGGTTTGGTTAGCGCCAGTGTTTTGATGACCGTAAAAGGATATGCACTAGATCTCCTCCATGCCGTTTCAGCTGGTGCTTGATCTCCAAACTTCCATGAATTTTGCCTCCCTGGAATGTCAAAATTATCCACCAGTCCTGCGGCAAGTGGATCCAATAAATTTCCTGATGCATCTACAGGTAGGTAATTTGTAATTTCAGGTTTTCCGTATCTACCTTGCTCGGAAGCTATTGCATTCCATAAAACATTATTTGCAGATGTGTAGGGTGCCGGGCCATACAATGTTTCCCAGTCAGTTGGCTTTTCTGAGTGCCCTAACATCTCCCATGGTCTAATATGGGGAGAATCTGTGTCGTAAAAATATTTGTAAATGCCTCTCCAGTGTCCCGGTAAATTCTCACCTATTAGACGACCTTTTGATCTTGCAAAATTGTAAGTGAAAGGAGATCCTTCTGAGAAAGCAGTATTGTTAATGTACTGTACGTTGTTCCTTCCTGCCCACTGATAGAAGTCAGGACCCATTATGTTGTTAATTTCCGCTAATGTGTAATCGGTTGATGCAAACGCACTTGGCAATACATCAGTGATTTTGCTTAAGGTTGAATCGTACGTAGTTTTAATATTGTTGTAAATCCTTTTTTCTAATTCTAATATTAGGTCATCACGTTCATCACCATATGCCTTTATAATGGAACCATCATGCTTTCTAATAACTGTAGTGTCAGTTAGGAAAGTAGTATCAACGAAAGTTTCTGGCTTATATTTTGGATACATTCCAAGTTTTGTAGGAGATGGTGGCAAGTAACTTCCAGCTGTGTCCTCATAATCTTTGATTACAACTTTGTCGCCCTCTGCCAATGTAGCACTTATGTTTACACTGTCGTCGGTCGTGCTAAATGTGTAATCTGTCCCTAGAAGTAACTGTGTTCCATTAAGGTACACATAAACTGCCCTGTTGCTTAATTTTGTTATATCATGTTGAGAATTTAAAGCGTATTCTGTTTGATTAGATCCTAACACCGTGTATGATCTCGTGGATACATTCTCTCCCCACCCAATCATGTCTTCGTAATAAAACGGAAAACTGCTTGTACGTCCTGGAGTAATTGCACTTACAATTTCGTCAACTCTGTCCGCCGCTACACCACTATATGCTGTACCCACAGCATGGGTCAAAAATGCGTTGTACCATTTTTCATACTCTTGACTTGCGTAATCAATAGCAGTAATTGCGTTGGCGTCCTGATCGATCAAATTAAATATCGCTGGGACTAAAGACGCTTCGTGTTGAATGATACTACCGCCTTTTAATCTGGCATCGGGTTTGTCTCTTAGATTCGACACTCCCGGAATGGCTCCTGTAACGTCCTGGTTCCTATCTAAGATATCTCTTACATGAGTTAAGATTTGCCCAAATGTAAATGTTCCAAGTTTATCATTTAGTCCGTTTGTAGTCAAGTTTTGTGGAACTTCATATATTCCTTTGTTGCTAATCTTGTCTGTGGCGCTATATCCTGCAATCCGTATTTGATCATTAACTTCAAGGTCTTCATTGAATTTCACGTACTTGTTTGTTGTGCCGTCCACCAGTGTGTAGTCAGTAGTCAGTGTTTTTCTTGTTCCGTTAACCTGGACCGACACTTCTAAGTCCGTCAGAGACGCTGAATTTTTGAAGAAGTCTATTGGAAAGAGTTTTTTCTCTGTTTCTTCTACTATGAATGTCCTTATAACTCTTTGCTTACTTTCATTTGTTCTTTTTACCCATGAAGTTTCTTTAAGCGTCCTGTTTGCGGATCTTGTGAAATGTAAGTGATATCGTGCCAGATTATCTGTTACGGTTGTAGTTCCAGACTTGTACGTGAACGTACCTGAAGTATGATCCGATTCAAAAACAATATCCCCAATGTTGTTCACGGTATTGTACTTTACTTTGATTCCTAAGACTGTGTCAGTTGTCGCTGTATCTGATGTAGCAAATTCAAAAACTTTAGCACCTTCAAATGACGAGCTTGGATATTTTGTAGAATCGTTAAGTTTAACGTCTTCATCGTCAAACATGTCAAACAAAGGTTGTTGATTTACTTTTGTTTTTTGTTGCGATTCTTTCCATGTTTTGTTATCGGCATCATAATTGAAAGTTTTTCCTTGATTGTTTGTTCCAAATTCAATGAATATGCTATCATTCGCTCCAGGCACTCCGTCTGCTTCTTCTGTCAACGAGATGACCTGTGAACTGTCTCCGGCCGTGGCAAAACTAACTTTGTAAATTTTGTTTTTGACTGTTGGGTCTGTGTCTGCGGCAAATATGACTCGCATGCCTTCTGCTAGTGTTATACCGTCTATGATATAACCAGTCTGTAAAACTACGTTGCTGAATGCATCAGTTGTTTTGGTGTCGTATAGCGTTACGGATCTTTTCGCCACTGTGCCATGATTGAAGAGATTTGTACCAGAATCAAACTCTATGATTGGTCTCTTGGCTCTCGCATCTTCGTCAAAGGTCGCTGTGAATCCTCCGATTCGGGCAGTTTCTTCTATGACAGATCTATGAAACCATCTATTATATCTTGACCATGCATTTTGATCTAGCGAATCTCTTTTGATTGTTATGTAGTCCAAAGTTTCCGGCGTATAGAATGCTTTTGCATATGGTCGTGAATCATAGCCTACCGAATCATAAAGTATAGTAGATTCAGTGGCATAACTGCCTGGGGTAATAAGATCTTCAACATCGGTCAATGTAATCTCATCACCTACGCCTTCAACATAGTATTCTTTATCTTGATACTCCGTTCCAACTTTTGTTTTATCAAATTTGATTTTCATTCCATTTGAGAGATCCAAAGTTCTAAGACTATAATTTTTCGTTCCAATAATATCTTTGTCAGGATCTATTTTTGCAGTTGTAGTAACATCTCTGATCTGTAAAATGCCATACATAGCATCATGATTACCACACTGATAATATAAAGTGTCTGGAGCGCCTGTCAATGGCACTGTGAATGTGACAACACCATAATCAGTTCCGTTGTTTGTTACTCCTGTACTAAAAAGTGTTGACGTTGATCCATCCTCGGCCACTTGACTTTTGTATGGCTCCGTCATTATATAGAATGGATGACCTTTGGCATTAACATTAAATTTGTAAGTGTTACCTCTGTAAAGTTTTAATATAGGATTGTTTTCGCCTGGCCTGTGGCCGAAATTGTAAGCGCCTTTGGCTAAATTTACTACACTATACTCAGCTACCGCACTTGTGCCAACCGAATCTATTGTGATTGATCCTGGCCCTTCCGGAATCCAATAATATTCTCTGTAGTTAATTAATTTGTCGTAATCTATTGCAGGGTTCCAACTGTAAACAGTTTCTTTGTTCAACCTGTCATGATTATCGACATTGCTCCCAAAATATTTGATTTGATTTATGTAGTCATCATATGTGCCAGAAAACTTGACTTGGTCCTCAGGATTTACAGATGTTGTATCTCTATCTGTGTACGTGACAGCTGGTTCCAATTGGTACGCCATCCTGTCTCTGCTTGTAGCTGATAGATACCTGTCATTAACACTTCTTGTATACGCATCCTTCCTTCCTATAAATCCATCCAGCCTATTCAATGAACCTTTTTGAACAAGCGGGTCTAAGGTACTGGCAAGGAAACGTTGATTGCTATCTGTTCGATAAAAAGCAGGTAGATGTTGCACAGTTCTTCTGTATTCGTTATCTCCCTGCTTGACAACTTCGTTATTTGTAAGTGCGTTGGTTGTGTTATCTGCCATTAGTATCCTGATCCACTACTGCCGGAACTTGAACTTGAACCGGAACCTGTTGTAGTAGAGCCTGACACTGCTGATCCTGACGTAGTATTGGTTGTGGCAGTTGATGTAGATGTCACTACTGTACCTGACGCAACCAACTGGTTGGCCCCAAGTGCTGTAATAATTGACACATCATCAACGGTGGCCCCACTGATGAAAATTTCGTCCGCCGCGGAATTAATCTGAAACAAGGACCCAAAACCTTGTCCCGACTGATTTGGAACAATGACAGCAGTCAATAAATCTGGTGCAAGTTCATTGTGTATGTACGCGGCCAATTCTGTAAAGTAAAACGTATCTCCAAAATCCCAGTTGTCTAACGAAAAAAATTCATTGATCGCTGATATGACCCTAGTCTTAATCACTGCATCTGAAATGTTAGTTTTAGGATTTTTGACAACTTTGAATGTTGCTTGTAATTGTTCTTCGGCAACAGAACCAAAAAGTATTTTGTATTTTACTGGATGATATACTATTTGATCCGAAAGTGATTTTAGTGGATTTAGCGTCGCTGAATAACTTATTCTTAGTTGATCCGGTGTTGACGTTTCTGGCAATGATCCACCGTCTTGTAGATATATTCGGAAAAGGTTATCATAAGTCCTTTCTAAGAGATAAACATCGACTATGTTTGAAACACTAGGATCTATTCTTGTCTCCTGTCCTGCATGATGTTTATATTGAAAACTTAATGAGCTTCTGCCTTTCCTAGCTATGTAATCTGTGGTTGTGGTTAGTGTGTTTGTAGTGCTACTGTATTTTTTAATAACATCCTCATCTGCCGCATAAAAATAAAACAACTGATTGTCGCTGTACGTTGTGCTTGACAGTGTTATGTCTGCCTCTTTTTCTGACACTACAAAGTTGGTTGCCGCATAAGGTCTAAATCTTTCAATGTTATCATATGAAGTATATTTTTCAAAAAACACAAACTTACTTGATTCAGATACGGTAGGCTCCACGATTATATCAAACAGTTCAGGATTGTCAACAACTCCGTCGTCGTCATTGTCAAAGAAACCAACTTTTACTTTCCTGTTATCGTTAAAACCATCTGATTCTGTAACCACATCTTCCACTTGCCAATTAATAGGATAACCTATGCTGTTACCCGTAGATACAATGCTATTAGTTTTAAGAACTTTTACTGTGTCTTTCACACTTTTTCCTGTTTTGTAATCATATATTTTTTCTTCAACATCATAATGAAATTTATTCTGAGATTCGGACTCAAAAATGTAATCTAATTTTCGATATTGAACTGTGTAAGTGTTTCCGTCATTTGTAAACTTATACCACCAGCTGGCGTCTGCATTGGTTCCAGCCGTGCTACCTGCATCAGCTAGATCGAACACATTGCTGGCAGATAAATTAGTTGATGTAATTACTTTCCATGTTTCGCTGTCCACATCATATCTTAGTCCAAAAGTTTCGTATGCTTCTACTCGGTCGATTATATCTGTTTCTAGACTGCTTGAAAATGATGTTGTCAAGTTTGGAATCACAGCGTTAACAACAGATCCATCAGGTATCACACTGGTAAGTGTTACTGGGCCAACTCCTGACTCAAGATTACCCTTTCCTCCATTTGCACCATCCAAAACCACTGCTCCAATTTTTGCCCATGCTCTATCTTGTGCGTTGTCTGTTCCGGCAGTAACTAAAGTACTGTTTAAAAATTCTCTGGTGTCTGGAGAAGTAAATTTAACCAAGGCACCTGGTTTTGCATATTTAAAATTTGATGTTGCTGAGTCACCTATCACCAATGCACCACCAGACGTGAAAAATCCGGTGTTGGTGTTTGTTGAAGTTGTTGTTGAATTCCAAGTTGCAGTTAAAGTGCTGACATCTTTAGTTGGATATTTAAAGTAATAAAAATTTCTAGCGTATGCTTTTTTAAGTTTTGCTTCTACATCTTTATCAATTGTAGACTGTATATCACTCCGGTTATTGAATGTAAAAGTAAATTGCTGTATTGATTCTTCCCTGTAAAGTATTCCGTCCTCTGCAAAAGTGCTTACGTTTGAATATGCCCCTGTTGGATCAAGAATTTCTTTAGCCCTTGAGATACCCGATGCAGATCTATTGACAGATCTAACTTTGACAATTTCCTGTGACGCTGATAAAGGCACAACTTGATAGTCTTCCGCCGTTATCATCCTGTTTTGTGAATAGTATACTTGTGGCGCTTTTTCCCTAATGGAACTATTAGACTCAGATGCCGCCGAATTGTAAATGCTTGATTTAAGGCTTAAATTTATTGTTAAAGTTTGTTGTGCACCGTTGGCATCCGTGTAAGGAACAGACAACTGTACATTCTGCATGTCGGTCGACTGAATACCATATTTGCTGTTATCACTTATTCTGTAATAAAGTCTGAAACTTCCTAACGGAATATTACTAAAATTTCCGTCGCCAAACACAAGGTCTATAGTGTCATCATTTTTAGTAACGACATTGTAAGTATTTCTTTCTGTCTCAGAAAGAGAATTGTATATGGCATTGTTACCTGATAATGAAGGTACTTTAGTCCATCTCTGTAATAACTGTCCAAACTCGTCCAACTTATACAAGAACACATCAGTATCATTAATGTTTGGCGTGTCTATACTTTGAACAAAATTTGTTATTGATTCATTTATTGCAAAATCTTCGCTTTGCATTGACCCTTGTTTAAACAAGAAAAAGAAACCAGTGTTGTTAGAACTGTCGCCAGATCCGTCGGACCTGTATGTGTAGGTCAGTCCAGTACCAGGCACTGGGTCTGACTCATAGATGCTTTCAGAGTTATTAATAGAACTTGGCACTATCTCAAAATTCCTTGAAACACCACCGACTGATTTTGAAAATTTAAAAATAGGAAGATCTAGTTGGTTAGAACTTAAAGTATAAGTTTCTGTGGATATGCCACCTATTGTGCCTGACTCTCTCGGTTTGCCAAATAATTGTCCTGTCTGATTCGCCGCGTTTAGTATCGACGTAAATTGTTCTCTGTAATTTGCGTTTGCACTATCATTCCAAATGATGTTTGCATTAGCTAAATTCGTTCCTGTGCTATCCAGCACATCCTGGGTGGTTGATATAGAGTCAACCTTAAGTAGTCCTGTTGCCGGCTTGTTCCGCTTGGCATTGTAGTTTATCAACCTTGCCAGCCTTAACACAGAATCTCTTCTCTCTGCTGTTTCTAAGAAATTTTCTCTTGCGTTTAGATCTACCCTGAAAGAAAGTGCTTGAGCTATGTAGGCAATTAGATCAATTAAGGCAACATACTCTGAACTTTCTACAAAATCATTAAAGTCATCTGGATAGTTCTCACGTAGATAGGCCACCATGGTTCTTCTCAGTGTTTCAAAGTCGTAAGATTTGAAATCTGCCTGCTGGAATGCCTGGTAGATCTTTCTCCAATCTTCCGCTACAAGTAATCTGTTCTGTCTATCTGTTGTGGCCATTGTATTTACAACGGTATTTATATGCTAGGAAATGTGCGTATATTAAGATAGACGCAATAAAGCGTTTTCGTCGAAGTTGAATCGTAGTTTCTCTGTGATATTAAGAGGCACATACTTAATTGTTGCCTGTATTGCAATCCCTTTATCGGCTTCTGTTACCAAAATTTCTTCGGTGGCAATCCTACTGTCTGCGTTAAGATTTGCTGTGATGTCTTCTATTATTGCATCTTTTAGCTGTTCAGTGAACGGTTCGAATATGGCGTCATATATTATGGTTCCAAATTCGGGGTTTTCTACCCTTTCACCTTTACGCACAGAAAGTCTGTTTATGAGTCCTTGTTTTGCTACTTCAAAGTCGTACAATTTGAAATTTTGCTTATCGGCACGTGAACTAAAACCTTTGAAGGTTATGTTCTTGTTAGATAAACTACCTGCTCCTGATCCTGAATCTCCGTATGCCATATACTATATTTAATCTTTAAAATCTAAAGAAACTCCTCACTGCACTAATGGCACTTGCGACAGCCGGTATTGATGCAATCTGTCCTTGGACAAAATTTATTGCTTGATTTTTAATATTATTTTTTATTAGGCTATCTAAATTTTTTGCATTTGAGACTAAAGTGTTTAATTTGTCTACGGGCAATTTGATTTTGTCATTTAATTTTACTACATCACTGAGCTGTTTGGCCACAGCATTTATACTTTTCTTTTTCAGTAACTGGGTTTTGATATCTTTCAACTCCTGTGGTGAAAGCTGTGGATTTTCTTTAATAATTTCAGCCATGGCTTCGTTAATATATTTGCTTATCCTTGCAGTACTGCTCTGTCTGTCATAAGGCTCGTGTGTCACGAACTCAGATACTGTAGTCTTGTTTTCAACTTTCTGCACTGTGCCACGATTTATTGGCTTTTCGTCATCTATGTCAATCAGTCCATTGGTAACTTTAATGCCCACTGCATCAGGTTTCAGCCATCCAGGTCCCCACTGTGAACTTGCCCCTATCGAATTGAAGTGCACCTGTGATCCCGCAAGGTGGAATGATCCACTTGCGCCATGGAGTTGTTGTCCGTTTGTAAAAGAAGTTATACCATCTTTTGCGAAATTTCTGACCGAGCCTCCTTGTGAACTGTTGAGTATTCCTTTTTCTCCCATTGAAAAAAGATATCCTTCTGCGTTGAGAGCCAAGTTGGATTCAGTTGAAAAATTGATCCCACCCTTTGCATGGAAGTTTATGTCTCTGTCACTATGCAAGTTGAAATCTTGCGAAGTTCTTAAATTTATACCTGCATCGGAGTAGACATGGATGCCGCCATCTCTGTCCATCTCTAAAAACGCTTTACCTGATCCGTTGGCTAGATATACCACTCCGTCTGTGTCATGCATTAACAGTTGGTGTCCGGAAGCAGTCCTTAACCTGGTCAATTGGTTTGTGCCATCTATGGCACCGTCGTCCATGACAAAGGTGTGCCCAGGCTCTCTGTCTGGCCTAACACTTGTTCCGTCTGGTCCAATGTTTAGTTCTCGAGAATCTTCACGTATCCTACCAGGCGTGTTTATTCCAAACACCTGACTTGGTGCTTCTCTCTTTGCAGAACTTGTTGTGGTGCCTCTGATATTATCCTGTATTAGACCTTGTGCTTCGAACTGATCTGCTAGTATACGATTGACTGGATACCTAAATTGGTTGGCTGACTGTGCCGAAACAGCGTTTTCCGTCATGTTCCTATTCTTTTCACCGACCGGCAAAAGGTCAGTGCCATAATTTTGTGTCTCACCTGTGGCCGCCTGGGTGATGCCTCTTTCTCTGCCGGTGGATCTGTCCGACGCCAACTCAGTGAATGTGGACGCACCGTAGCCAGGTACCTGTTGATTTGTCAGTGGCTGTTGCACACAGCCTATCCAGAAAGCGTTTGTCTGGCTGGTCTCACCACGTGCAAATATCACCAACACCTGTGTGTCTATGTCTGGTGGAACGAACCACATACCATAACTGTGTTGTGTCAGCTTGTAGTCGCTGGGATCCGATTTGCTTGTGGCCTCTAAACTTTTTGCGCCGTAAAAAGGTGAAAGGTACTGGCACCAGATACAGTCCTCTAGTGTTGGATTATTGGTCTTGGTCAGTTCCGGTATGTTGACTCCCAGCCTGCCCTGCCTCAGAGGATCATCTGTGAACTTTACCCTGCCAACATAGGGGCCTGCTTCCTTGGCCGCCAACTTCTGTTCGAAGTCCTTCATGTTGTCAAATGTGTCTACAAATCCTACCATTTTTTATATTAACCCTTCTAATGTGTCTTTAGCTAACGCTTTTGCGTCATTGTTTATTTTAGCTTTAATATCTTTTGTTTTGGTCATGATATCACTGAATTGACCTGCCGCCGCAGTCACGATGTCCACTGGCTGTCCTGCCCCTTCTTGATTGTTTAGCCTTACACAAGTTAGCGTCTGTAGGAACTGGCCATTTGACATTGAACTGTCTATTTTGACAACTTGGTAAACACCAGCGAAGAATAAATTTTCTTCCTTCACCATGCTTTTGTTATCAAACATCACACCTTTCTTCTCATCGATGTCGTCTGGTAATCTGTATATCAACTCTATCAGAGGAGTGTAGTTATCTGCATTAAAGGAACCTGAATCTTGATCATACCTCGACCCGCTTTCATACTTAATCCCGTTTTTGTCTAGAGGCACAAATTGATCTTGGCATAGATATGCAGGATCTCCCAGGATTGTCATCTCTATCCTCATCATGTCCACTGTTGGGTTTGTCAAGTAATCGTAGAACTCCTGCTTCCTGGCTTCTTTGGCGTTGTCCGATGATGACTTGTTAAACAC
>Ga0160422_10000904_pt1 | contig 18335 bp, 18 predicted proteins | sample Fk160mmetaG_FD_108192 | JGI IMG/M metagenome (GOLD analysis project Ga0160422, IMG submission 108192) | Marine microbial communities from the Central Pacific Ocean - Fk160115 60m metaG | ecosystem: Environmental > Aquatic > Marine > Oceanic > Photic zone | place: The Central Pacific Ocean... | reverse complement strand
TCATTGCCTTTTCCTTTTTTTTGATGACCGTTGTGATGTTTGCGGCGAGCCAATTTTCAGGGAGTCCATTCCCTTTTGTGCCGCAAAGAGTGACCAACTTTGCGATGCCAGTTGGGAGCATTGTTGAAGTTGTACTTCTGTCCCTGGCTTTGGCTGACCGAATCAATCAATTCAAACGAGAATCTGCCAAAGCGCGCGAAGAGCAACTTCGGGTCAGTCAATTGAACGAGAAAATCACGAAAGAACAAAATGAAGATCTCGAACGAAACGTGCGTCAACGGACTGAAGAACTCGAAGAACGCAACGACCGCCTTCGTGCCACACTTGAGGAACTTAAGATGGCCCAAGACCAATTGGTGCAATCTGAGAAATTGGCAAGCATAGGTCAACTTACCGCGGGAATTGCCCACGAATTGAACAATCCCATCAATTTTGTGAGTTCCAGTGCGCAATCCCTTCGCCGTGATTTTGATGACGTCACAGAAATCCTGCGCGCTCTTGTATCTATAGAATCGGATGATGACCAGCTGCATGAGCAGGTGCGATCACTTCAAGATCGCATGAAACAGCTGGACATGGCCTTCACCATGAAAGAAATTGATGAACTCTTGACGGGCATCGATGATGGGACATCTCGAACGTCAGAAATAGTCAAAGGCCTGCGGATATTCAGCCGCATGGATGGCGATGCCTTCGTCGAAGCCAATTTGAACGACCTGTTGGGGTCGACGTTGGTCATTTTACGCTCCTCACTCAAAGACGAGGTTGAGGTTGCAGTCGACTTGGCATCCAATGTGCCTACGTTGTCCTGCCAGCCTGGCAAATTGAATCAGGTCTTCATGAACCTCATCACCAATGCAGCCCAAGCTACGGGAAAGACAGACCTGCCGCCTGAGGAGCGCGTGGTACGCATTCGAACTCGCGTTTTGCAACAAAACGACCAAAGTTCAATTCAAGTGGCCATCGAAGACAACGGCATAGGAATGAGCGATTCCGTGCAATCTCAAATTTTTGACCCATTCTTTACGACCAAGGAGGTCGGAGAAGGAACTGGATTGGGATTGAGCATCGTGAAGGGCATTTTGGATGACCATCACGCGTCGCTTGAAGTCCAATCTGCACCAAATCAAGGTTCAACATTTCTCATCACTTTCCCATTATGATTCACGTCCTTTACCTCGACGATGAGGAGCACAATTTAACGGCCTTTCGAGCCGCATTTCGTCGCGATTTTCATGTGCATGTGACCACTGTGCCGAGCGAGGCTGTTCGCATGTTGGAGGAATTCCCGATTGAGGTGGTGATTTCAGATCAAAAAATGCCAGACATCAGCGGGGTTGAGTTTTTCGAGATGATCATGGCCAATCATCCCGACCCTGTGCGCATGCTTTTGACAGGTCATGCCGACATCGATGCTGTCATCGACGCCATTAACAAAGGCCGCATCTACAAGTACATTTCAAAGCCTTGGAATGAAGCTGAGTTGAAGCGCCTGGTGGAGGAGGCTGCTGAGCTGGCCCGTGCACGGTCTCGGTCGTCCAAAATGAACGAGTCTTATTCGCGAAATTTGTTGGCCCTTCGAAATGCACTGGCTGAGGTGCGTGATTCTTGTCATTCAGAGGTGGGACTGAAAGATTCATCGCGAGAATCCTGGGTCAGTGCTTTGGAGCGTGCCATACGTTGGATTGAAGATCCCGAGTCAGATTTCTAGTCTGACCGCGATGCTTCGACAAGACAGGTGCCGTTGGTTGTTGTAATTTGGAGGCCATGCAGGTCCTTCTCATTGACGACAGCGACATTGACAACAAGGTCAACACCAAGTTGCTGAAGTTGGCGCGACTGACGTCAGACATTGTTGCGTACACAGATCCTGAACAAGCCCTTGCCCATGTGATTCGAGAGGGTCCAACATGGACCGCAACACGATGGATTTTGCTTGACATTCGCATGCCTGGCATTGATGGTTTTGCTTGGCTTCAGAAATTCAGAGAACTGCCCGAATCGATTCAATCCATGTGTCGGATTTACATGCTCAGTGCAAGCATTGATCGCAGTGAGCTCCGGCAGGCAGAATCAGATCCGAGTGTTGTCGCGTTGATGGAAAAGCCGTTGGATGTGTACATGTTTCGACAGCTGCTCGACATCTGAGTCATTCCAAGTCAGTCGAGTGTGACGGAAGTGTTAATCACCACTGCATCGGCACCTCGATTGCAAGAATGTGTGCATTTTGTCTGGATTCGATTTGAACGTTTTGGGTGTCCCAAATTCCGATGGCGTCTCGACGCAGGAGAGTCTGACCACCAACGACGGCCTCACCGTCAAGAACCATGACGTACAAGCCTTGCCCTTCATCGTGCATGGCGTAATTGTCTCTCCAGCCCGATGACAAATGGCCCATGCAAATCCAAGCTCTTTGGTGAATTTGTACCCCTTCTCGGCCATCGGGTGAGACGACACATTGGAGTTTGTTCATTTGCTTTTCTCGGCTTGTGGTGATTTGACCGTAAGAGGGTGAAAGGTTCCTCTCGTTGGGGAACACCCAAATTTGAAGGAAATGCACTTCTTCTGCTGAGCTGTGATTTTTCTCGCTGTGCATGATTCCGTTGCCTGCGCTCATGATTTGGATGTCACCTTCGCGAATGACCGTGGCATTCCCCATGCTGTCGCGATGTTCCAAACTGCCCGACAAAGGAATGCTCACAATCTCCATGTTCTCGTGTGGATGCGTACCAAATCCAGCATTCCTCCCAACGGCATCGTCATTCAATACCCGCAAGGCACCAAAGTGCATGCGTTCTGGATTGTGCCAGCTTGCGAAGCTGAAGCTGTGGTAGGTGTTGAGCCATCCATGATTTGCATGGCCACGTGAATCGGATGGATGAAAAACAGAGTTCATGAACACAACAAAGAGGCCAGAAGACCCCTTTGTTCAATCCAAATTCGAATGAATTCAGAGGTATTTGAAGTCTTCTCCCGCCTTGATGTTTTGCAGCGTTTCGTAAATCAGTCGGATGCAGTTCTCGACGTCATTTTTGTGCACCATTTCCACAGTGGTGTGCATGTATCTCAGAGGTAGAGAAATTAGCGCGCTGGGCACACCTTGGTTGGAGTAGGCAAAGGCGTCAGTATCTGTGCCTGTAAACCGGCTTGCCGCTTGGCGTTGGAACGGAATCTTGTTCTTGTCTGCAGTATCAATGATGCGCTGAAGCAAGTTGTTCTGCACGGCTGGTCCGTAAGTCACACTCGGCCCTTTGCCCGCAGCCGTATCGCCTTGTTCGATTTTGTTGAGCATGGGCGTATGTGTGCAGTGGGTCACATCAGTTACGATCGCGACATCTGGCTGAATGCGCTCAGCAATCATCTGTGCCCCTCGCAATCCGATTTCTTCTTGGACTGAGTTGGTGATGTACAATCCAAATGGCAACTTCACCTTGTTTTCATGAAGCATTCGTGCAACCTCTGCAATCATAAATCCACCAGCGCGGTTGTCAAGGGCTCGCCCGACGTACCAGTTCTTGTTGAGAACCATGAATTCATCTGGGTAGGTCACCACGCATCCAACGTGGATGCCCATTTTCTCAACCTCTTTTTTGTCCTTCGCGCCGACGTCCAAAAAGATGTTCTTCAACGTGGGCGCTTCCTCCTTGCCCGCCGACCGCGTGTGAATCGCAGGCCACCCAAACAAGCCAGGAACTGTGCCATTTTTGGTGTGAATGTTCACGCGCTTGGATGGTGCGATTTGGTGGTCACTTCCGCCATTGCGACGCAAATAGATGAAGCCATCACTGGTGATGTAGTGCACAAACCAACTGATTTCATCGGCGTGCGCTTCAATGACCACTTTGTAAGGAGCCTCTGGATTGATGACACCTACCACGGTTCCATACGTATCGACGAACTGGGTGTCGATGTACGGCTTGATGTAGTCGAGCCACAGCTTTTGACCCTCAGATTCGAAGCCCGTGGGCGACGCATTGTTCAAGTAAGTCTCCAAAAATTTCTGGGACTTCGCCGTGATGATTTTCTTTTTTGCCATGTCTCAAAATTACCGCGTGGGAGCTTCGCCTCATGTCAGACTGCCCCGGCAGTTGTTCACCGAGAGGGGTGAGAAGTCAGAACGCGTAATTGTTTTTGTCGATCATCACTTGGGCAACCCGTCGCCGCGCCTCTTTGGTGTTAAAGGGCTCCACTTTCGTGAATCGCTTCATTCCCATAAGCATCATTTTGAGTTCATCTCCCTCCGCAAATCCCATCAGGGCTTCCTTGCCCACCATGTGAATGCGATCGGCAGCCCAGCAGAGATAAGTCTGCATCATGTCTGTTGGAATGGCGGCAGCCTCGGGACTTTGGTTGACAGCAATCTTTTGTGCTCTCAAAACGACACTTTCTGCCGCGTAGGTCCAAACGGCCATGTCGGCAATTCCCATGAGAATCTCCTGCTCTTTGGCCAAGGACATCATGAGTTTCTGGGCAGCTGATCCAGCCACCATGAGCGTGGCTTTTTTGAAGTTTTTGACGTACGACAAATGCTTCTCGAAAATGTCAGTTGGTGCCGGCTTAAACTCTGGAATCCCCATCAATTCTTCCTTTACAGCCATGGCGGGAGTCATCAAATCGAGCTCTCCTTTCATGGCTTTCTTCAAAATCATGTCAACGGTGAGCATGCGATTGATTTCATTGGTGCCTTCGAAGATGCGGTTGATGCGAGCATTGCGGTAAGCGAGTTCGACTGGAGTTTCGGCGCTGTAGCCCATGCCGCCGTGGACTTGCACCGCTTCGTCCACCACGTAGTCCGTGACTTCGGAGCTCAAAATTTTCATCATCGCACATTCAGGCGCAAATGCGGCGATGCCTTTTAGGGTGGCTTCTCCTTTATCCATGCCGCTGGCGGCAAGCTCTGCAATGGCGTCTTCAATGTTTTGAGTGGCCCGGTACACAGCAGTTTCCATGGCGTAGGTTTGGATGGCCATTTCTCCGAGTTTGTGACGGATTGCCCCATACTTGCTTATCGGGCGGCCAAATTGCTCGCGTGTATTTGCGTACTTGACACTTCCAGCGATGGCGTCTTTGCAAGCTCCGATGACCACCCCGCCGAGCTTGATTCGACCGATGTTCAAGATGTTTACCGCAATTTTGAAGCCCTTGCCACGCTCGTAAAGCAGATTTTCGACGGGTACTTGAACATCGTTGAGAAACATCTGACGGGTACTTGACCCCTTGATTCCCATTTTTTTCTCCTCCGGATTCATCGAGATGCCTTCATATTCCCTTTCCAGGATGAAGGCGCTCAAATTCTCGTCGTCTTCAATTTTGGCAAAAACAATGAAAATGTCAGCAAAGCCTCCGTTGGTGATCCACATTTTTTGTCCATTGAGGACGTAGTGCGTCCCTGCGTCATTCAACCTGGCAGATGTTTTTCCGCTGTTTGCGTCCGATCCGCTTCCCGGTTCAGTCAGGCAGTAACATCCCTTTCGGGTTCCTGTGGCAAGGTCGGGGATGTACTTTTTTTTCTGCTCGTCGGTACCGTAATAAAGGATTGGAAGGGTGCCAATTCCCGTATGTGCGGCAAAGCTCACTGCAAAGCTGTGTGCACCACCTATGCTTTCCGTGATCAGCATGGTGCTTTTGAAGTCCAGGCCCATGCCCCCCAATTCCGAAGGCACAGAGCTTCCTAGGAGCCCGAGCTCACCGACCTCCTCAAGCAATTTTGGTGTCAACCCTTCTTCTAGGGCCTCTATGCGGTCTAGGTTGGGGATGATGCGTTGCGCCACAAAATCTAGCCCAGTTTGAAGCATCATTCGATGCTCTTCCGTCCATTCTTCTGGAGTGAAGATGTCATCGGAACGCACATCACGGATGAGGAATTCTCCTCCAGTAATGGCCTTGGTTGCAGCGGGATTGGCAGTTGTCATGTTGTGGAGATTTAAAGCATTTCAAAAACGCCAGCGGCACCTTGTCCGGTACCCACGCACATCGTGACAATGCCGTGCTTGCTGCGTTGATTTTTCAATTCGTTCAAAAGCTGGACTGTGAGTTTGGCCCCTGTGCATCCGAGAGGGTGACCGAGGGCAATTGCACCGCCATGCACATTGACTGATGCTGGATCAAGGTCGAGTTCGCGCAACACTGCAACGCTTTGGCTTGCAAAGGCTTCATTGAGCTCGTAGCGCGCGATGTCAGATTTGGTCAGGCCGGCTCTTTTTAAGGCCTCAGGGACAGCGTGGATTGGGCCAACGCCCATGATACGTGGCTCAAGACCGCTGACGTGATACGACTTCAGTCTTGCGATGGGTTCCACCTCGAGTTCTTTGAGCATACGCTCGCTGACCACCATGACAAAGGCAGCGCCGTCGGAAGTTTGGGAGCTGTTGCCAGCAGTCACTGAGCCTCCCTCTGCAAAAACGGGACGCAGCCTTGCCAAGGCCTCAGGGTTTGTGTCTCGGCGCACCCCTTCATCGGTGTCGATGATGATTTGACGTTCCTGGCGCCTCTCCTGCTCGTCCAAGTAAACCTCATGCACAGTTATTGGGGCAATCCCCGATTCGAATGCTCCGCTGTCAATGGCGGCGGCAGCGCGAGCGTGACTTTCTGCTGCGAAAGCATCTTGGTCGGCACGAGAGATGTTGAATTCGTTGGCCACAGCTTCAGCGGTCAGCCCCATGTTCCAGTACCATTCTGGATTGTTCTTGGCCACGCGTGCGTTGGGAACAATGCGCCAGCCACCGAAGGGAATAGGAGTCATGGTTTCGATCCCGCCGGCCAAGATGCAATCAGCGATGCCGGAATGAATTTTGGCCGAGGCGATTGCAATGGTTTCCAGTCCGCTCGCACAGTAGCGGTTGATGGTCATGCCGGGAACTTTTTCGGTATCGAGTCCCATCAGAGAGACCATCCTTCCAAGGTTTAAACCTTGCTCCGCTTCAGGTGTGGCATTGCCAACAATGACATCATCAATCCGCTCTTTGTCCAATTGCGGAAAGTCGGACAACACACGTCGGATGACTTGTTCGCCGAGGTCATCAGCCCGCAGATTGCGGAAACCACCCCTTGGTGCTTTGGCAACAGCGGAACGATAGCCGCCAATGATGAATGCGTCCATCAGTTTCTGAGGATTTTGCCCTTTTGAATCAAACTCTGCATGCGTTCAAGGGTCTTGCGCTTGGTGCAGAGTTCGAGAAAGGCTTGACGTTCGAGGTCAAGCAAGTATTGTTCACTGACGTTGGTCCTTGCGCTGAGGTCGCCACCACACATCACGTATCCGAGTTTTTCGCTGATCAATTGGTCGTGCTCTGAGATGTAATTCCCTGATGCCATTGAACTCGCACCCGCATAGACAATGCCCATACCCTCTTGACCCATTACGGTGATATCCTTGCGCTTGACCGGTTGGGTGTAGCCCTGGTCGGCCATGGCCACGGCCGCTGCCTTGGCGCGTGCCAATTGATCGCGACGATTGATGACCACTTCATCCATGCCTTGTCGCAAGTAGCCCAATTCGAATGCCTCGTACGCCGACGTTGCGACCTTGGCTTGGCCGATGGTTAAGAAGCGCTCGCGCATTGCGTTGATGCGGACGTCTCCTTCGCTTAGGTCATCGTTGAGCCGCAGGACAAATTCCTTGGTGCCACCGCCACCGGGAATGACCCCGACGCCAAACTCCACAAGTCCGATGTACGTTTCGGCATGTGCAATCACTTTATCGGCATGTAAGCATATCTCACATCCGCCTCCAAGTGTCAATTGATGGGGTGCAGCAATGACAGGAATACCACTGTATCGAAGCCGCATCGTGGTGTTTTGGAACACCCGAATGGCGTAGTCCAATTCATCCCATTCTTGCTCTACAGCCATCATGAAAATCATGCCGACATTGGCCCCCGCTGAGAAGTTGCCACCTTCATTGCTGATCACAACGCCGCGCCACTTGGAATCACCTTCCGCGAGGTCGATGACTCTATTTAGGCCTTCGAGAATTTCACCTCCAATGGCATTCATTTTGGTGTGAAACGCGACGTTGAGGATTCCATCACCCAAGTCTTGGATGGTACTTCCACTGTTGGACCACACTGTTTTGTCCGGACTCAGTAATGACAGGGCTATTCGTCTGTCTTGGCCAGGAACAACAACGTGTTTGTGAGAAGCCAAATTCCAACTCGTGCGCTTGCCATCGACGATGTCATAAAAGGATGTTGCACCCGAGGCGACAAGATCATGAACCCATTGTGCGACGTCGAGTCCGCGTTCTTCGCAGGCGTGTAGACCAGCTTGCAGTCCGATGGCATCCCAGCTTTCAAAAGCTCCTAGCTCCCAACCAAACCCTGCCCGCAATGCGTCATCAAGGCGGTAGGGGTCGTCACTGATTTCAGGGACGCGATGGCTGACGTAAGCAAAAATGTCCGCGAAGATTCGCCTGTAAAATTCACCTGCCTGGTCTTGGCCATTGAATAAAATTTTGGTGCGCTCTTTCAGATCATCTGCGTTTTTGGCAGCAGTCAGTGTGGCAAATTGCACCTTTTGTTTGGGCCTGTATTCGAGCGTTTTGAGGTCCAAAGCATGAATCTCTTTCTTCCCATCGTCGACCACCTTTTTGTAAAATCCTTGACCCGATTTGCTGCCCAACCACCCATGATCGATGAGGTATTGGACGTACGAGGGGGTGACAAAAACTTCGGAACGTTCGTCATCGGGGCAATTGTCCGCCACGCCCTTGGCGACATGGACAAGGGTGTCCAGTCCAACGACATCGCAGGTGCGGAACGTGGCACTTTTGGGCCGGCCCATTGCTGGCCCGGTCAATTTGTCCACCGCTTCGACGCTCAGTCCCATATCTTCAACTGCATGGAAAAGCGCTTGAATCGCAAATACACCGACCCGGTTGGCGATGAACGCAGGGGTATCCTTGCAAATGACACTTTCCTTGCCGAGGATTTGCTCACCGTAGGCAACAAAGAAGTCCAGCACTTCAGAAAGGGTATCTGGCCCCGGTATGATTTCCAAAAGTTGGAGGTAGCGCGGAGGATTGAAGAAGTGGGTTCCACAAAAGTGCTTGCGAAAGTCTTCACTTCGTCCCTGCGTCAGCACGGCCATGGGAATTCCACTTGTGTTTGAAGTGATGAAGGTGCCTGGCTTCCGGTGTTGTTCAACCCTATCAAAGAGCTGATTCTTGATGTCAAGACGTTCAACAATGGCCTCGATGATCCAGTCGCAATCCGCAATGCGAGGGAGGTCGTCGTCGAAGTTGCCCGTTTCTATGCGAGCTGCAAAGCGTTTGCTGTAAATGGGGGATGGCTTGGATTTCAGGGCGTTTTCCAAATGGCCCGCCGCCACACCGTCGCGGGGTCCGTCTTCCGAAGGGAGATCAAGCAACATGACCTCCGAACCGCACTGGGCGAGATGACATGCAATGGCCGATCCCATGACGCCTGACCCCAGGACGGCGACTTTTTTGATTCGGTGCAAGGGTATGGTGGTCTTCATGGAGAGACAGATTCCGTTTGGGGTTGCCAGTTCGGGGGAATCAGCTGATCGGGGATTTCCAAGAGTTCATTCAATCTTGCCAAGCCTTGAAGCAATTGATGGACAGCATTTTCACCGAGCAATTCATGCAATCGTGCATTGAGTTGAATGACCAAGTCTCGAATCTGACGACGGGCTTTGACGCCATCTTCAGTCAAGAAAACCCGAACTGACCGGCGATCGTGTTCGTCTTGACGTCGTTCAATGAGTCCACGATCTTCCATGCTTTTGAGGGTTCGGGAGAGACTTGTGGCCTCCATACCCATCCGTGGTCCGAGTTTGGTGCTGGGGGTGCCTTCGCGCTCAATGCTCAACAATGCATATCCCACGCTCATGCTGATGCCATGGGATTCAGCGAGGCCGCTGTAGAGCCTGGCCAATTTGGTCCAGCCCCAGCGCAGTTGAAAGTCGATTGTTTCTTGAGCGTCCATGGTGACCAAAGTACGTGAAATTGCTGTGCGCGCACAATGAATTGGCTTTTTTCTGTGCATGCACAGGAATGGGGTCAATCAAAATGTGAAATATCTTGGATGCCATGGACACTTTAGGAGCGACGAAAGTCCCAAATCGCGTGGGTGCAGTACCCAGACTTGCCGCCGCCGCTTTGGATTACTTCATGAGCACAATTGCCGTGACGGTCTGTGCACTTCAGGGTTGGGGGTGGTCGAATGTGGTCGAGCATTTGCCGCAATCATCAGAACTTTTAGCCATGTACCAACCCATGGATGAGGCGCTCGTCGAGGCTGGCTTGGTCCGCGGTGTGATGGGATTGCTTGCGGCTTCGGCTCTGTTGGGCATTGTATACCCTTTGGTTGAAGGTCTCACCGGGGCCAGTCCAGGGAAATGGATGTTGGGTTTGCGCGTGGCCCACGCAGACGGCAGATCGGGGCACGTGTCGCTCTACATGAAGCGCTTCGTCATCAAGTTTATCCGTCCTGTTTTGGGGACAATCTCAGGATTAAGTGGGCTCGGATTGTTGGGGTGGTTGGCTGGGCCTGCAGGTTTGGTCGTCACACTTGGAACGCTCCTGCTTTTGGCCCCGCATCGTCAGGCTCTTCACGACAAGCTTGCGGTGACCGCAGTTTTCAGGCGCGTTGAATTGTAGTTAGACGAATTGTCCGTCTTCCATCCGTAGAACGCGGTCTGCACGCTGCGCGAGCTGCTCATTGTGGGTAACAATCACAATGGTTTGCCCCAAACGCTCACGCAAATCAAAAAACAAATCGTGAAGGAGTGCTGCATTCTCGGAGTCGAGGTTCCCCGAAGGTTCGTCTGCCAGGAGAACGCGCGGTCCATTCATGAGGGCGCGAGCCACAGCAACGCGCTGTTGTTCCCCACCAGAAAGTTCAGATGGGTTGTGTTCCATGCGATGTCCCATTCCCAATTCCTGAAGCAATTCTGTCGCGCGCAACCTTCCCTTCGCATCGGATGTCCCGGCAATCCACGCGGGCATCATGACATTTTCTAAGGCGTTGAATTCTGGGAGCAAACGGTGGAATTGAAATACAAACCCCAAATGTTTGTTTCGAAATGCACTGAGATCACTGCGGGACATTCCCGAGGTACTCATTCCGTCGATGGAGATGGTCCCTTCGTCTGGCAAATCTAACGTGCCAATGATTTGAAGGAGTGTTGTTTTTCCTGCTCCAGAGGCACCCACAATGCTGACAATCTCGCCCGTGTCAACGGTCAAGTCCACCCCTCGAAGGACCTCCAAGTCGCCGAAGCTTTTGACGATGTTCGTGGCTTGAATCACGCCTGAAAGCTACTACCTTTGCGGCCGATTCACACAACACCTTTGGCATGAACATCCACGAATATCAGGGCAAAAGCATTCTGCAATCATATGGCGTCGCGATTCAGAGGGGGAAAGTCGCAGATACGCCTTCAGCCGCGCATGAGGCGGCTGTCGCACTTGCGGAAGAAACGGGTACGGAGTGGTTTGTTTTAAAGGCTCAAATCCATGCGGGTGGTCGAGGCAAAGGTGTGGTCACCGAAACTGGATCGCATGGTGTGGTTCTAGCCAAAGGGTTGGAGCACGTGAAAGAAAAGGCTGCTGGAATTCTTGGCGGACATTTGGTCACAGCACAAACTGCCAAGGAAGGGAAACAGGTCCACAAAATACTCATCGCAGAGGATGTCTACTATCCTGGTGACAGCGAGCCCTCAGAGTATTACATGAGTGTGCTTTTGGATCGAGCCACGGGAAAAAACATCATCATGTACTCTCCGGAAGGAGGCATGGACATTGAGGCTGTGGCCGAGGCTACACCGCACCTTATTTTTAAAGAAGAAGTTGACCCTGCTGTGGGCCTTACAGGTTTTCAATCACGGCGCATCGCTTTCAATCTAGGTTTGTCTGGAATGGGCTTCAAACAAATGGTGAGGTTTACCCAAGCGCTTTACGATGCGTACTTGGGATGTGATGCATCGATGTTTGAAATCAATCCCGTTTTGAAGACCTCCGATGATAAAATCATTGCAGTGGATTCCAAGGTGAGTCTGGATGGCAACGCATTGTACCGCCATCCTGATTACGCTGCGATGCGGGACAAAACAGAGGAAGATGCCACCGAAGTCGAGGCTGACGAGGCTGGGCTCAACTACGTCAAGTTGGAAGGCAACGTGGGTTGTATGGTCAATGGCGCAGGCTTGGCCATGGCCACCATGGACATCATCAAGTTGAGCGGTGGCGAACCCGCCAACTTTTTGGATGTCGGAGGGACGGCGGATGCTTCGCGGGTTGAAAAGGCATTTCGCATCATTCTTAAAGACTCAGCGGTCAAGGCCATTTTGGTCAACATCTTTGGAGGAATTGTGCGCTGCGACCGTGTTGCTCAGGGTGTGGTGGACGCCTGCAACAACATGGGCGACATCGATGTCCCCATCATCGTGCGTCTGCAAGGCACCAACGCCCGTGAGGCCAAAAAAATCATCGATGAGTCGGGCCTTGAAGTGCGCAGTGCCATTTTGCTAAAAGAGGCCGCAGACGCCGTGGCAGAAGTCCTCGCTTGATTCAGGACTTCGGGCGCGGATGAAGACGCGCGATATGTAAGCCATCTCGAAGGGGCAGGAGAACGTTGTCCAAATCCGGATGGGTGCTCATGTATTCATTGAGTTCGTGAATTTGCATTGCACGTGGGTCGTTGGATTCTCCCCTCACGACTCGAAGTACCTCACCCCACCAAAGGACATTGTCCACCACAATCCAGCCTCCCTCACAAACGTGACAGATGGCCCAATCAACATAGGTCTGCTGATTCTCCTTGTCGGCATCGATGAAGACCACATCGAACAAACGCTTATCTGATGTGAAAAGTGTCCCACTTTTCAATACATCCAAGGCTGTTCCAGTGTGCCGGCGGATGCATGAATGCCAACCCAAGGCTTTCCAATGTTCGTCTTGAATGGAATGCAGTTCATCGTTGTGATCGATTGTATCTATGACACCATTGGATGACAACCCTTCTGCCCAACAGGCTGTGGCATACCCCGTGAATGTCCCGATTTCTAGAATTCGATCAGGCGCAATCATGTGACTCAGTGCCGACAGAAGTCTTCCTTGCAGCTCATCACAAAGCATCTGCGGTTTGATTGTCTGGGTCCACGTGGCACGTCGCAAGCGCGCAAGGTTTTGCGATTCCGCATTGGACACCTCCGAGGCGTAAGCGTAGAGAGCGTCGTCCAACCCGTGGTTGCCGAGTTGTGGAATTCGGGGTGGTTTGCCTCGTCGCTTGGCCATGGAGCAAAGCTACTTCAGACCCATGGTCCGTGCGTACCTTCGCAGGGCATGGGTAAGCGAAAGCACAGAAGCAACCACAGCGACTACGACGGCATGGTGTACAGCACGAATCCAGACTCAGGCTGGGATCAGGAAGAAGAGGATGAGGAGTTGTGGTCTGTGGCGATGTGTGCCACCTTGTATGTCAGTCTGGACCGAAAACAGCGGGCGGGGAAACCTGTGACTCTGGTGGAGGGGTTTGATGGACCCGCTTCTGAACTGTTGATGTTGGGAAAGTCGCTCAAAAAACATTGCGGCGTCGGTGGCTCGGTGAAAGAAGGTTGCATCCTGGTGCAAGGTGACCACAGAGACAAGGTGGTTGAACGCCTGAAAACCGCCGGATACGAGGTTAAAACGAAGGGTGGATGAATCTTTATTTGAAAACCCTTGCCGGCCTTGAGGAATTGGCATCTGAGGAATTGAAACGTGCCGGAGCGACTCACATCGTTCCTGGACGACGCGGCATTGCTTTTGAGGGCGATGCGAAAGTCCTCTACTCCATTTGTATGCACAGTCGATTTGCAGTTCGCGTGTTGCGTTACTTGACGTCGTTTGAGGCGAAAACACCAGACGATCTGTATCGTCAAGGCGCGCGTTTTGCTTGGGAAAGTTTACTCGAACCTGATGGGTCTTTTGTCATCGACGCAACCGTTCATTCGGAAGGGTTTTCTCACAGTCATTTTGCGGCGCTCAAGCTCAAGGATGCCATTGTAGACCGATTCCGCGGAAAGACGGGCAAGCGCCCGAGCATCGATAAGAATCAACCGGATTTGCGCTTGAACCTTCATATCTCTGCGGGCAAAGTGACCATCTCGGTCGATGCAACTGGCGAACAATTGTCCCGCCGGGGTTATCGACCGCGTACAGCGAAGGCACCTCTCAATGAGGTCTTGGCTGCAGGATTGCTTGCCCTCAGTGGGTGGAGGCCGGGCACTCCATTGTACGATCCCATGTGTGGTTCTGGCACCTTTTCCACGGAAGCGGCACTGTGGGCTTCAGGCCTTCCAGTTCAGGCTGGACGAAGACACTTTGCTTTTATGGATTGGAGTGACTTTGAGCCTGACACATGGCGAGAAGTTCGAGCCGAAGCCATGGCTGCAATTCATCCTGTAGAGACTCAAATCTTTGCGTCGGACCAACATCCAGGTGCAGTGCGACAAACGAAGGAAAGCCTGGAAGGAGCTGATGTGTCGTCTTTGGTTGAACTCCAGCAGACTGATTTTTTCAAGCTTGAGCCGCGAACCACAAAGGGGATGTTGTTGTTCAATCCTCCATATGGCGAACGCATGGATCCAGGTGACATTGTAGGACTTTACAAGCGCATTGGGGATCAATTGAAATTTCACTGGTCGGGGTTTGACGCCTGGATCATTTCTTCCAATGACGAGGCCTTGAGACGCGTTGGCCTGAGACCCCATAAACGACATCCCGTGTACAACGGAGCTTTGGAGTGTCGTTGGGTGGGATTTTCCATGTACCGCGGAAGCAAAGCGGACCAATACAAAAAACAATGATTCGACCATGGGTTTTGATTTCAGGGGCCTCTTCCGGATTTGGAGAAGCATCGGCAAGACTGCTGGCTGAGGAGGGATGGAACTTGTTGCTTACCAGTCGCAGGCACGCGCGATTGAATGCAGTGGCTGAAGTTTGTCGAGCATCCGGTGCTGAGGTTCACGTCGCATCGTGGGATATACGGAATCGTAAGGAGACCCAAGAAGGTGTGCACGCATTGATGACCGAGGCTGACATTCATCAGAATCGACCAGGTTTGACGCTGACAGCGCTTGTGAACAATGCGGGACTTGCGGTGGGCAAAGGTCCATTTGATGCAGGACTTGATGAAGATTGGGATCGCATGATTGATACCAATGTGAAGGGGTTGCTCTTCCTTGCGCGTGCGTGTGTGCCCTTCATGACCTCGGGGTCGAGAATGGTGAATATGGGAAGCATTGCGGGCAAGCAGGTGTACACTGGGGGCAATGTGTACTGTGCGTCAAAGCACGCGGTGGATGCGCTTTCCCAAGCCATGCGAATTGATCTTGTAGACCGTGGGATTGGCGTGAGTCAGATTTGCCCCGGCGCTGCAGAGACCGAATTCAGCACGGTTCGATTTAAAGGGGATCAAGCGGCTGCGGACGATGTGTATCGTGGCTTTGACCCATTGCTTGCCCAAGACATTGCAGAGGCCGTGTCATTTGTTTTGTCTCGACCGCCGCACGTATGCATCAATGACATGATCATCATGCCTGCCGCCCAGGCAAGTGCGCATCACTTGCATAAAAAAGACTCATGAAGATCGCGTTGCGCGTCATACCCTTTGCGGTTCTCGCCGTCCTTCTCAGTTGTCATTGGGCCAAAGAACCCGTGGACTTGCTGGTGCGCAATGCGCACATCATTTGTTTGGACGGCGGCGGGACGCAGGCACAGGCCATGGCCATTCACAAAGGGGAAATCGTGGCCATTGGCAAGGAATACGAAATACTGAACGCCTTTCGAAGCGAGGCCGTTGAGGATGTTCAAGGTGCCACGATTTACCCTGGTTTGATTGATGCGCACAGTCACCTTTTAGGTTATGCACTCAATTTGTCGCAGACAGACCTCGTGGGAACAATGTCTTGGGAGGAGGTCTTGGAGAGGCTGGTTGATGAGCACACCGCATCCACATCACTGTGGGTCCGAGGACGAGGATGGGATCAGAACGATTGGGCAATACCTGAATTTCCAGATCGACGGGAACTGGATCGCCTCTTTCCAAATCGACCTGTCGTCCTTCATCGAATTGATGGTCACGCAGTCCTTGCAAACCGTTGTGCGATGGAGAAGACGGGTGTTTGGAATGCGCAGGCTGTTCGTGGTGGAGAAATCCTAAGGCGCGCCGACGGAACACCTACTGGTGTGCTAATTGATGGAGCTGCAGACTCCCTGTTGGCGAGAATCCCCGAGCCAAGTGCACAGACCAAGGTTGCAGCACTTCGAAGAGCCCAAAAGCTTTTGGTTGCGCTGGGGCTGACCACGGTCACTGATGCTGGCCTCGAGCTGTCTGACATTTCGCTTTTGGATTCATTGCATCAATCTGGCGATTTGAAGTTGCGTGTGGTGGCAATGGCAAATCCCTCTGAATCCAACTTTCTGGCCATGGCCAAACGCGGGGGTTGGGATACGCCTCGCTTAAAAGCCCAAGCGTTTAAGTTTTATATGGACGGCGCACTGGGGTCGAGGGGTGCTGCTTTGCTCGAAGCTTATGACGATCGTCCTGGACACAGAGGCACGCTGTTGCAATCCATTGAAGATTACGAGGCTCAGTTGAGAAGAATTCATGCCAGTGGATTTCAAGCCGCTACCCATGCCATTGGTGACTCTGCAGTTCGGCTTGTGCTGCAGGCATACAAAAGGGTGTTGGGGGGACCCAATGACCACCGTTGGCGCGTGGAGCACGCCCAAGTCATCCATCCAGATGATTTGAATCGCTTTGGGGAGTCAAGCATCATCCCTTCGGTGCAGCCGACGCACGCCACATCGGACATGTATTGGGCGGGTACACGTCTTGGTCGAGGTCGCATTCGTCGCGCATACGCTTATGCAGATTTGAGAGATGAGCTTGGCATGATTCCGCTTGGCACAGATTTCCCAGTTGAGGATGTGGATCCTAGAAAGACGTTCTTGGCAGCAGTCTCACGGCAAGATGTCAATCGCTTTCCTGAAAAAGGCTTTCATTTGGACCAAGCGTTGTCGCCAAGGGAAGCCATGTTGGGCATGACCCTTTGGGCATCGCTTGCCAGTCGTACGGAAGATTTGGTTGGATCACTCGAGGTTGGAAAGCGCGCAGATTTTCTCGTTACAAACCGAGACTGGATCAAATTGGCAGATCCTCACGAGGTTTTGGACGTGGAAATCGTCAAGACGTTCATCGATGGATTGCAAGTGTTTCCTCCTTTGATTCCCTAAGTATCATGGTTCGTATCCTGTCTTTTTTTGCAATATTCTTTGCCTCTGTGATTGTGGCCTATGTCATGTATTTCAAACCGGAAGAAGATTTGCCAATCTATCAGCCATCCATGCTCAACCCTGCTTTGGTGGATCCATCATTGATGCGCGCGGAGGATCATCGCATCCTCGATTTTGATTTGGTGAATCACTTGGGTGACTCAGTGACCCTCGATGATGTAGAAGGGGACATCCTCGTTGTGGATTTCTTCTTCACGAGGTGTGCGACAATTTGCCCTTTGATGACGGCCAATCTCAAGCGCATACACGATCGCTTGGATGCCCAAATGCCAGTCAGAATTTTAAGTCACAGTGTGACGCCGCAAGCAGACAGCGTGTCCATTTTGAAAACCTACGCATCGAAACAAGCAGCGAATCCTGAGATATGGTGGTTTTTAACAGGTGAAAAATCAGAGATTTACAAGTTGGCGAGAAAGTCCTATTTCTCATGTCTTGGAGAGGGAGATGGGGGCTTTCAAGATTTTGTGCATACCGAAAACATCGTGCTTGTGGATGCCGAGGGCAGGCTACGAGGCTTTTATGATGGGACAGATAGTAAGGCGATGTCTCAGTTATTCAATGATTTATCATTCCTGGTCAAAAAAAAGGCTGAAAAAAGGAAGAGTCCTCTTGGATAAATAAGGGAATGACGTATATTTGCGGCCGCTTTCGAAGGAAAGCTTTGTGCTTTGTGACTTTTGGGCGACAGAATTGGTCGAAAAAAAACTCGCCAATCACTTGGTGGTTGAAAAAGGCGACCTACCTTTGCCGTCCGCTTTGTTTAAAGCAACCAATGATTGGGTTGAACCCCAACTTGGTACAACGTTCTTTGACTTGATGCAGCAGCCCAAATCCATCTTTCTTCGGGAAGATGGTCATTTCGCTCTTCGGAGTGAGGTGAAATCCACTCCCCCCCCGGGGGGTGGCATCGATTCCTTCGGGAAGAGATGAAAAACGATTCCAGAGAGTCAACAAATCAAACACTTACAATGGAGAGTTTGATCCTGGCTCAGGATGAACGCTAGCGGCAGGCCTTACACATGCAAGTCGAGGG
>Ga0160422_10000902_pt1 | contig 18348 bp, 19 predicted proteins | sample Fk160mmetaG_FD_108192 | JGI IMG/M metagenome (GOLD analysis project Ga0160422, IMG submission 108192) | Marine microbial communities from the Central Pacific Ocean - Fk160115 60m metaG | ecosystem: Environmental > Aquatic > Marine > Oceanic > Photic zone | place: The Central Pacific Ocean... | reverse complement strand
TTCTTCACAATTTCACCGGATTTTATGTCTATATATACATTCAACCAGTCGGATGCATTTGACAACGGACTCTGTCCGTCAGGAGACGGCGTATAATCGCTAATACTTGGGAGCTTCAGTGGAAGATCACTTTCAGGAATTGTAATTGCGCAACAGATATTCCCATTAATTAGCGCTTCTACTTTATCTCCATTTGGCTTAAAGGATTCATCTATTTTTTCATAATCAATTGGACTTACCCATAAAATAGGAAAAGGCTCTCCCCAATATCGTTGCCGAGAAAATAGCCAATCTCTTAGCTTATAATTTACTTTTGACTTCCCTGCATTAGATTTTATTAACTCACCAATAACTAACGCCTTTGCTTCATCGCTATTACATCCATTTAAATCACCTGAATTAATTAAATTTCCTGACTTCGTGTAAGCGCTACATAGATTCCCATAAGTATCCTTTTCAGCTGAACCGCTATCATCAATAACTTGTTTTATTTTGATATTGAATTTTTTAGCAAATTCAAAGTCTCTTTCATCATGAGCCGGAACAGCCATAATGGCACCGCTTCCATAAGAGATTAAAACATAATCCGAAATCCAAATTGGTATAGGCTCATTGTTTATGGGGTTAATAGCATAAGACCCCAGTGCAACACCTGTTTTGTCTTTATTAAGTTCTGCCCTTTCAAGATCAGACTTAACGTTTGCTTGTTCAATGTAGGCCTTGACCTTTTCTTTTTGGTCAACACTTGTTAGCTCTGATACTAAGGGATGTTCCGGGGCTAATACCATATAGGTAGCGCCATAAAGTGTGTCAGGTCGAGTAGTGAATACGTTGATTAACTTGTCACTATTTTCGACTCTAAAATTAACACTCGCTCCTTCTGATCTGCCAATCCAATTCGCCTGTAAGCGCTTTGTTGAATCTGGCCAATCTAAATGATCTAGCCCTTCTAATAATTTATCCGCAAAATCAGTTATTCTTAATACCCACTGCCTAATGGGTCGTCGTTCAACAGGGTGACTTCCTCTTTCCGACCTTGGTCCTTCTGAGGTTTGTAACACTTCTTCATTCGCTAAAACTGTTCCTAGCTCAGGACAAAACCATACTGGCTTCTCTTCGACATAAGCTAACCCCTTTTTAAACAATTGAATGAAAATCCATTGCGTCCATTTGTAATAATTAGGATCCGTTGTATTGATCTCTCTATCCCAATCATAACAGAGCCCAATTTGTGAAAGCTGCTCTTTAAATCGCTCAATATTTATCTTTGTTGTTTCAGCGGGGTGTTTTCCAGTCTTAATTGCATACTGCTCAGTTGGAAGGCCAAATGCGTCCCACCCCATGGGGTGTAACACATTATAACCCAAAGAAGTCTTATACCTTTTCAGCGCATCGCTTGCTGTGTATCCTTCAGGGTGACCAATATGTAATCCAGCACCGGACGGATAGGGAAACATATCTAAAATATAAAATTTTTGTTTAGCTTTAAAATCATGCGCAGAAAATATTTTATTTATGTTCCAATATTTTTGCCATTTAGATTCTATTTCAATAAATGGATATTCATTACTCAACTATTTCTCCAACAATTATGAGTGAAGAATAATAGGATATATTTTTGCTAATGCTACAATCAATAACAACTATTTTTACTATTGATGAGTTATTTTTTCAGGGAGAAATGGACGACTAAATGCCTCATTAAAATCATAGCCTGATTTAAAATCTTCAATTTTATCTTCTTTTGTTTTTCCTAACAAACCAATGTCGACTAAATTAAACACTACATTTCCAATATCTGTACAAGAGTTTATTCCCCATTCCATAAGCACTCTTTTCGAAAGCGGTCCAAATTCTTGAAGCGCATACTCTCTAATTCCTTCTAATAGCTCTATGCCACTCACATGTCTTGGCTTATTTAGCTTTTCGGCAGTATAATCAAGCCCCTCCCGAATAAACAAATAGGCCTCAATATCATAACGGTTATCAATTTGAATTACTTCTTCCAATAGATCTTCAATAGTTAATTCGTTCATAATCCTTCTTTCATTTTATTGGCTATGGTTAATATTTCATTATCGTTTTCATATGCGTTTTCCTTCCAAGATAAATTAACATTATCGTTTTTAAACCTAGGAATTATATGTAAATGCATGTGAAAAACGGTTTGACCGGCTTCTCTCCCGTTATTTTGTAACAAATTTACATCGTTGATATTAAAAATCTTTTTTTGCAAACGAACAATTTTTTTAGCTAAAATGAAAATAGAGGAAATTATATTATCCGGCACAAAGTCAATTGACTCATAATGACCTTTTGGAATTACTAAACAATGTCCCTTGGCTGCCGGAAGTGTATCAAAAAATGCTAGGATATCTTGAGTTTCGTAGATTTTTACTGCGGGGATAACACCATCAACTATTCTACAAAATACACAATCTTTATTCACTAAATTGCTCCACATAATTCTGCAAAAAGCAGATTATGCTTTGAATTATAAGCCAATTATTTTATTTGGCAAGCACCATAAAAGAATTATTAAAAATTATAATTACGGGAGCGGAGGCGTTAAGGGCACAGGGGGAGTAGTTTTGTTAAATTTTTTGTTATGGTCCAAAAACCTTTGCCTTGCCATTGATAAGAATTGTTGGTTTTTTTCTTTTCCTAGAATGCGCTCTAAAGTTTTTTTATTTTTTATAATGAGCCATAATTGTTTGGATTTTAAAGCGGTAATTTCTTGAATTTTATTTTTTAACTCATCATTGGAGGCATCATTCTCAACAAGATAATTTAATTCCTTTCTTTTTTCTATGAAGTTGGCGTTAATATTATCTATTTCGTTTTTGAATTCTTTTTGAATTTTTGAAATTTCACTTTTTTGGTTTTCATTCATTTGTATGGAGCTAAATGAATTATCTTTAAAATTTATTCTATTATTTTTATTGGTTTGAGCAAATACGCTTCCGAGATTTATAAGGTAAAATATAATTAGTAAAAGTTTAATTTTTTTTGTTCTCATATTAAACAAACGATTAATCCAAAAAAAAATTGTTAATTAATAATAAATTTTTTTGAACAACTCCCTAGCACCGAGCAGCCGGTCTTTTCAACAACGACAAGATCTTCAATTCGAATACCCCCTAATTCTGGATAATATAAACCTGGTTCAATTGTTATAACGTCTCCTTCCATTAACTTAATTTTTGATGAATTAACTCTTGGCTGCTCATGAATGTCCAATCCCACCCCATGTCCAGTTCCATGAATAAAGCCTGAAGGAACTTCATTAGATGTGGACGTCTTAAATCCAGCCTGATTGAAACATTCAACAATGTCTTTATGAATATCTGATCCAAATACTCCTTCTTTAATGGAATTAATAGCTTTTTTTTGTGCATCTTTTACAGCTTTATACATTTTCATTAGTTTATTTGAAGGCACTCCCTTGCAAATAGTTCTCGTCATATCTCCCCAGTATTTTGTTTTTTCATGTCTTGGAAAAATATCTATGACAATTGGTGCATTTGCAAATAGTTTTCCATGCCCTCGTTCGTGGGGGTCAGCACTTTGGCTGCCACAAGAAATTATTATATCGGGACCAAAAAAAGAATTGTCTAACAAATATTTTTGAACTTCTATCTTAACCATTTCCGATGATAATTTTTTTCTATTTAGAATTAACGAGCCATCATTATCAATGGTTGATTTCTCTATTGTTTTAATGGCCAATCTCATGGCATTAGATGTTATTTTTTGACAGTAATTCAACGCTTTGATTTCGTTCGTAGATTTTTTTCTTCTGTCCTTCTTTACCGATAATTCGGCAACATCAATATGGACGGTTTTAATTAATGCTTTATAAATTTCAACAGGAAAATCTTTATCAATTTTTATTTTTTTTATTTTTTTATTTTTCAAAATTTTTAAAATATAATTTGAAATACTTGGCTTAGTTTTACTGCTCAAATTTATATCTGAATAGCTGAGAACGTTTACATTTTTATAAGTTTCATTAATGGCTCTACCTTTTTCCATCACCGGAACCAATAAAAGTTTTTCTGCCGGTGTATTAATGAAAACAACAGGATCTGGGGCATCAAAACCTGTCAAATATTTTATATCATTTTGAGCTGTTGATGAGTTGCTGTAAATAACCTCTGTGTTTTTCATTTTTTTTCCGTTTTTTTTCATTTTTTTTCGTTTTCTTTAAAAAATAAAACCCTTAAAAAACAATACGTATTTTAAGAGGTAATTTAATTTTTCTTAAGTTTTATACAAGAAAATTAATATATTGTATATTTTTAATTACTACTACCCTATATATTGTGTTTATTATTTTTTATATAGAAAAGAATGTGTAATAACTTGTTTCCTTTTTCTCATTACAATATCTTGCGTGTCGAATTTGATATAAAAGTTATTATTATCATTATTAATAACCTGTTAATAACTTTTTTATAAACTCATTTAAATACGGCAAGTCGTTATATGTATGATACAAAATTAATTTGGAAAAAATGTTGTAAACAATTAAAAAAGATTCTTTCTGATGACGTATACGATAGATGGATTGCTGTAATCGAACCCTTAGAAATAGTTGAAAATACTCTTTTTCTTGCTGTGGCAAATGATTTCTACAAAGATTGGCTTGAAGAAAACTATTTGCCCCTTATCAATAAATCTTTAGTGCTAATTTGTGATGAAGATATAACAGCTAAAATAAATGTAGACACAAACAAATTTGATAATCTGAAAGATGATTCAAAAATTAATCAACAAAATATTTCTCCTTTAACTATTGGAGCGAACAACAAAGTAAAACCTAATTTAAACCCGAACTATACTTTTGATTCTTTTGTTATTGGAATTAATAATCAGTTTGCTCATGCAGCTGCAATGGCTGCTGCAACATCTACTTCCAGAACTTACAATCCACTATTTATTTATGGTGATGTTGGGCTGGGAAAAACTCATTTGATGCAAGCAATCGGCAACTATGTTTTAAGTAAAAAACCAAGAACCAAAATAAAATATAAGACATGTGAGGCTTTTACTAATGAGTATATTGATGCTCTTCAAAATAACAAAGTTTCAGCCTTTAGGAAAAAATATAGAAAAATTGACTTACTTCTTATTGATGATATCCAATTTTTAGATGGAAAGAATAGATTACAAGAAGAATTTTTCCACACGTTTAACACCTTGTTTGAAAGTCATAAACAAATAATATTAACATCTGATCGAACGCCAAGTGAGCTTGAAGGATTAGCTCCCCGTTTAATTTCAAGATTTGAATGGGGTCTTGTTACTGAACTTTTAAAACCTGATGTTGAAACAAGAACAGCAATTCTAAGAAAAAAAGCTGAATCAATGAAATTAATCATTGATTTTGAATTGTTAGATTATTTAGCTGAAAAAATAACTTCAAATATTAGAAGTCTCGAAGGTGCATTGATTCGTGTTGCAACCTATGTTTCATTAACACATCAAAAAATTACAACTGAACAAATAGACGAACTATTAAAAGATTTATTAACAAAAGAAGAATTATCGGTTGTTAGTGTGGATTTAATTCAAAGAACAGTCGCTGATCATTTTGATCTTCGAGTATCAGATATTACAGGAAAAAGAAGATCTAAAGATATTGCTTGGCCTAGACAAATTGCTATGCATCTTTCCCGAACTATGACAAATCAATCCTTTCCATCAATTGGAGAAAAATTTCAACGAAATCATGCAACTGTGTTATATGCACATGAACAAATTGATGAAAAATCAAAAAAAGATAATAAGCTTTTACAAACTTTAAAAGTTATTAAAGAAAAAATTTCCAATAATATTTCAAGATAACAGTTGATAAACTGTTAGTAATTTAATGAAAAAAAATTAATAACATTAATAACCTTCTGTTTATTAAAAAAAAATTTAATTATTAAAAAACTATCAACAACAAGATTAATTATTTTAAACTTTTACTAATGACTAACTTACATAAAATACGTATCATCTTATTAACATAAATTAGTGATATAATAATAATAAATATATAATTATATAATTATATATATTATAGGAGATTGTTAATGAAACTTTCAGTTGAAAAAGATCAATTACTAGAAGTGCTTCAAAAAGTGCAGTCTATAGTTGCCTTAAGAACTACATTACCAATTCTTTCTAATGTGTTGTTAGAAGCTAGTAATGGAGAATTAAAGTTTACCACTACTGATATGGAAGTTAGTCTACAGACTAGTATTAAAGTTGATGTTGATGAAGAAGGATCAACAACTTTGCCGGCAAGACGTTTTTTTAGCATTTGCAGAGATTTACCCAGTCATCAAATTGAATTATCAAAAGATAGTGATAATGAGGAAGTAGTTATAAAATCAGGTTCATTTGAAGGTAAATTAGGAGGACTTCCAAAGGATGATTTTCCAGAAATTCCAGAGTTTAAAAAAGAATATAATTATTCTATTAGTCAAAGTATTTTAAAAAGTCTTTTTCAAAAGACTTCCTATGCTGCATCAAATGATGAATCAAGGCCTATTTTAAATGGTTCCTTAATGTCTTTTAAAGAAAAAAAAATTACAGTTGTTTGTACAGATGGAAGAAGATTAGCTCTTGCAGAACAAGACATTGAAATTGAAGAAGGTAACGAAATAGATGTTGTTATTCCAATAAAAACTGTATCTGAATTAATTAAATCCTTAGGATCAGATGGTGATATAATTATTAAAATGTCTTCCAGTCAAATAGCTTTTGAATTTGATAATATTTTAATAATATCAAAGTTAATTGATGGTATTTATCCAAATTATGAGCAGGTTATTCCAAAGCAATGTGAAGAAAGATTAGCTGTTGACAGGGAAATACTACAAAATGCAGTAAGAAGAGTTTCTTTAATTTTAAATGATCAAGCAGCTTCAGTAAGATTAGAAATAAAGGAAAATAAAATTGATTTAATAACATCTTCTCCTGAAGTTGGGAACGCAACAGAAAGTATTCCTATTAAATATAGTGGGAAAGATGTAGATATTGCATTTAATCCAGGATATTTGACAGCACCCTTAAAACACCTTGACAGCGATGAGATATATATAGAATTTTCTGATGAGAATAGCCCTGGTTTAATTAAAAGTAATATCCCATTTTTATATGTAATTATGCCAATGAGAATTTAAGATTAATTTAAAACACTTTCTAATGCTTTATCTAATGTAGAATGTTCAAAAGAAAACCCAGCATCAATTAATTTTTTGGGGTAAACCTTATTACCCGTTAGTAAAATTGCGTCTGCCATTTCACCAAACATAATTCTTGCTATAAATCCGGGTAAAGGAGCTATTGTGGGTCTTTTAATAACTTTACCTAATATTTTTGTAAATTCGTAATTATTTACCGGATTTGGTGCAGTAAGATTAACAGCACCGGTTATTGTTTGATTATTTATTATGAATAAAATAGCGTTTATTTCATCTTTAATACTTATCCAGCTCATAAATTGTTTACCATCACCTAAGATTCCACCTGCACCAAATAAGAATGGAGGTAGCATTTTTTTTAAAGCACCGCCTTCTTTACTAAGAACAATTCCTGTTCGAATGTGAACAGTTCGTATCCCAGCATTTTCAGCAGATTTTGTAGAATTTTCCCATTCAACACAAACTTCAGGTAAAAAACCTGTTCCTGGTTCAGAATTTTCATCTAAATCCTTATCTTTTCTATCGCCATAATATCCTGTAGCTGAAGAACTTATAAATAATGATGGTTTATGTTCACTTGCTGCTAACTGATCAGATAATTGTTTTGTTCCAATTAATCTACTATTTTTAATTTTATTCTTTTGATCTTCCGACCATCTTTTTTGTGCTATATTTTCTCCAGCAAGATGTATGACAACGTCAACATTAGAAAAATCAATTGGTTTACTAAAGTCTCTCGAAAGTCTTATTATATTATGACCTTGATGAGTTAGAGCATTTTTTAAATTTCCCCCAATTAGACCATTAGATCCTGATATCATTATATTCATAACTACTCCTTATTATTAGTAAAAATCGATGTATTATCAATAATCTTACCAAGTATACAGCTTTATTTTAAAGTGTATTGTTGTAAAATGATAATTGACCGAATAAACATAGCATGTAATTCTATTTTTTATATGAAAAAAGAAGCACAAGTTATTATTGTAGGAGGAGGCCATGCTGGATATGAAGCTGCGTTAGCTTCATCCCGTATGGGTGTAAAAACTCTAATGATAACAATGGATAAAACAAAAATAGGTAGATTACCATGCAATCCTGCCGTTGGAGGAATAGCAAAATCACATTTAGTTTCCGAAATTGATGCTTTAGGAGGTGAAATTGGTAAAAATGCGGATTTTACGGGTATACAATACAGAATGTTAAATACTCGAAAAGGCCCTGCTGTTCAGTCGAATAGAATTCAATGTGATAAAGATATTTATCCAATAAGAATCCAGAATGTACTCAATAAGCAAAGTAATTTAGAAATTATAGAAGACATGGTAAACGAAATAAAAACACAAAATGGTAAAGTAAAATATATTGTAACACGTTTACATGGAGTTATTTATACAAATAATCTAGTCATATGTACCGGAACATTTTTACGAGGAAAAGTTCTTATTGGTAATAAAAGTATTGCCGAAGGAAGAATGGGTGAAGAATCAGCTGAGGAGTTATCAAAATCATTTGATAGATTTGGGTTTAATTTAGAGAGATTAAAAACAGGGACTCCACCTAGAATTCATAAGGATTCAATCAATTATAGTGTTATGGAAGAACAACCTGGAGAAAATCCACCACCCTTGTTTTCAAGAAAGGCCCAAGAAATAAGGAAATATTATAAAAAGGATAAAATGTTCCACGTGGAACATCCAGATACAATCCCATGGATTCCAGGATTAGACCAAGTAAGTTGTTATTTAACGCATACAAATAAAAATACGCATCAAATAATCCATGATAACTTAAAAAAAAGTTCTATGTATAGCGGTTTAATTGAAGGGACAGGAGTGCGTTATTGCCCATCAATAGAAGATAAGATAGTAAAATTTGCAGGAAGAGACTCTCACCATGTATTTATAGAGCCTGAAGGAAGAAAAAGCGTAAGATTATATCCAAACGGTACATCTAATAGTCTACCAGAAGATATTCAGCTAAAAATGATTCAATCTATAAAAGGTATGGAAGGCGCCCAAATAATAAGACCAGGTTATGCAATAGAGTATGATTTTTCAGATCCTACACAACTTTTTCATACTCTTGAGACAAAAAAAGTAGAAGGATTGTATTTTGCAGGACAAATAAATGGAACGACTGGGTACGAAGAAGCCTCAGCACAAGGAATTATAGCAGGAATTAACGCAGCCTTAAAGGCTTTAGGCGAGAAACAGATAAATTTAGTAAGAAATAACAGTTATATAGGGGTATTAATAGATGATCTTGTAACAAAAGGAACAGATGAGCCATATAGAATGTTTACATCGCGATCAGAGTATAGATTAACGCTAAGACAGGATAATGCTGAGTATAGATTACATGAAATTGCAAAAAACTTAAAGATTCATAGTCATAATCACTTAATACAAATAGAAAAAGAGATTAAAAATGTAAAAAACGAAATTACAAGATTAGAAAAAACATTTAGAGAGGGCAAATCGTTAGCTCAAATACTCAGAAGACCGGATATTTTATATAGAAATATTGAAAAAGAATCTAACCTTAACGAAAAAGAAGAAGAGCAGGTACAAATAGAAATTAAATATTCAGGCTATATTAAAAGGGAAAAAGAAAGAATTGAGATATCTCAAAGACAAGAATCATGGAAAATACCAATAGATTTTGATTATAATCAAATTAAGGGCTTAAGAGCGGAAGCAAAAGAAAAATTGATAAAAATAAGACCGGATAATCTCGGACAAGCCGGTAGAATTTCCGGCGTAAATCCCTCAGATGTAGCTATATTAAGTATGATGATTAAGAAAAAAGAATTTATTGGTGAATTTTAACCGTTTAGAATAGTTAATAAATTAAATATGGATGCTTAGCTCAGTTGGTAGAGCAGCTGACTCTTAATCAGCGGGTCGTGGGTTCGAGCCCCACAGCATCTACCAATATTTATAAAAAAAGGAGAAAAAATGATAGATTTTAAAAAAAATCCTAAATTAGGAGTATTTACCTATGGAATATTGCTAATATCTTGCCTTTTAGAGATATCTGTTGAGCTAGGATTGCATGAATTTGAAGATTTTGCATCACATCATGGCCTTGCAATATTTGCTTTTGGTAGTTTGTTTGCAAATTGGGATGATCTCACGAGCACCTTAAAAGAATTGAAAAAAAATAAAAATGATTAAAAAAAGAAATTTATACATATTTTTTTCAATATTAATCATAATAGTATTAACAGGCTTTTCATTAGGTCCTATCATGAGTAAAGTAGAAACCCCAAAATTTAAGATTTTATCAACATTTAATAATATTGAAATAAGAGCATATAAACCGATGTTGATTGCAGAAATTGACGTTAGAGAAACCAGGAAGGAAGCAGTTAGCCAAGGGTTTAGATCGCTTGCTGATTTTATTTTTGGGAATAATATAAGAAATGATAAAATAAAAATGACAGCCCCTGTTGTTCAACAATCTTCAGAAAAAATAAAAATGACAGCCCCTGTTGTTCAACAATTATCTTCACAAGGATGGAAAGTGTCATTCGTAATGCCTTCAAGTTACACCATACATGATATTCCAAAACCCTTAAATAATGATATAATCATTAAAGAAATTCCAGCGAGAAAAATGGCAGTTATAAAGTTTAATGGAAGAAATGAAAAAGATAATATTTCAAAATATGAAAAGAAATTGCTAAAATTTATGGATCTAAATAACTTTACTCATGAAGAAAATCCAGAATATGCATTTTATAATCCACCGTGGACTCTTCCAGTGTTAAGAAGAAATGAAGTTATGATTGAAATAAAAAATTAGTATGAAAAAATTTATAATATATTGTTTATTATTTATATATATAATTGATGCTGAAGCACTTAGATCGATAAAGAAGGATATATCTCCGCCATCAAATATACAATATATAATTGAAAATTATATTGAGAATGGCGATAGATCAACAGAAATTGGAATTGCAATTCATAAAGATAATTTAGATTCAGATATAAAATTACCCACCGTTGTTTTTATCCATGGAGGCGGATGGAGAAGCGGTGATAAGCAACAAAATGCTTGGCAATGTTTTAATTATGCAAATAAAGGTTTTGTTGCAATTACGATCTCGTATCGTCTGCTTGATGAAGCACCATTTCCGCAATGTATTATTGATGTTAAAACGGCCCTAAGATTTATAAAATCTTTATCAAAGAAATATCCTATAGATGTAGAAAATATTGGCGTATGGGGATATTCAGCAGGCGCACATTTAGCATTGATGATAGCTTTAGAAGATAGTTCTGATTTATTTAACTCTGGGCTTTATAGCGCATTTGATAGCAAAGTTAAATGTGCAGTTGCCATTGCCGCTCCGACATATTTACAAAATAGAGCGGGAGGTAAGGACAAAAAATTGTCAAATGAACAAAATAACGATAAGGAGTTTAGAGATCAAATATCACCAATAACCTACGTTAATTCTAAACAAATTTCAATATTGATGATACACGGAGCTAAGGACAAGATTGTTCCACCAAAACATTATAAAAGCTTTGCATCTAAATGTAACCTGAAGGAGGTAGAAAATTTTAGTTTAATTGAAGTAGATCAAGGCGATCATGGATTTTACTTTAAAAATAAAGATTATTTATTAATGGTAAGTAATTATTTTGAAAAAATGTTAAAAAACGCAAAAAATGATCAAAAATGATCAAAAATGATCAAAAATGATCAAAAATCTATAAATTATTTCTTATAAATTAACGAAATTAAAAGTTAAGATTTAAAAGGATTAAAAAACGCAAAAAATGATCAAAAATGATCAAAAATGATCAAAAATGATCAAAAAAACGCAAAAAATGATCAAAAAATGCAAAAAACCATATCTTTACTTATTAATAAGAAATTGGATTATAGCTTTTTTATCAGAAAAGATAAGGTAGCCATTTAAAATTAAAATCATTAAAACTATCGGTTGAAATATAGAACCTCCTGTTATTATTGTGCAATAGAGAATAACGTTAACAGATATCGGTGTAATTATTAGAAGACCAATTCTTCTAGTTTTTGGAATAGCAATAAGTATTCCGCCTATAATTTCTAACATTTTAATTAATGTTAAAAATCCTGTAAGAGTCATTGCTGACATAAAGAAAGAGGCCTGACTGCCTGGGTCTGAGGGTGGAATTGGAATAAATTTGAAAAAGAAATTTAAACCGAACACAACATAAATTAGGCTGAGAAGCAAACTGGAAACAATTTCTATTATATTTTTCATTTTTTTAACTCAATGACTTATTTTAATGTTTTGTTTGAAATATTATGTGATTTTAAATAGTTTCCCACTTTTAATACCATATGAGAATATTTTTTACATTTTTATTATCAATTTTATGTCATTCTTCCTCTGCTTTATTAGAAGTTAAAAAACTTCCTAAATCCATAAAATCAGTATGTACAAATATTAATGATGAATACATAGTTTTTTATGGAGCTCCAAGTTCAGTTGAACAACCTCCATTAATAATTTTTCTTCATGGAGCTGGAGAACGAGGGCATGATATTTCCCAATTAAAAACTGGCGCTGGAATTCCCCCAATTAGATTTTACAAGAAGACACAAAATCTTCCTTTTCTAGTGCTTGCGCCTCAATGTCTGCCAGATACAAGATGGAATATTGATGAGCTTGAGCTATGGTTTGAACATGTATGCAAAACTGAAGAATTTGATCCTGATAGAGTTTATTTAACAGGTTTGAGCATGGGTGGATTCGGAACATTTAGGTGGATTGCAAAAGATAGTTCTCGCTTTTCTGCGGCTGCACCAATTTGTGGTGGATGGGAAAGAAATAATCTTCAAATAAAACCGTTATCTAATGAGTTAATAAATTTAGCATCAATACCATTATGGGTATTTCATGGAGAAAAAGACAAAATTGTTCCTGCTAAACAATCAATTAATATGGTTAATTGGATAAAGAAAAGCGGTTCAAAGAATATTAAATTTTCTTTATTTAAAACAAAGGGGCATGCTATATGGGATGAATCATATGTGAATAATGGAAAACTCTATGAATGGTTTCTTAATATTAACAAATAATTAATTATGAACTTATCCACTATAACATTATCGCTGGGCTTAATTGGTTTAATTGTATCAATATATGGTATTTTTTTTCCATCGAAGATCTATTATTTCGTTGAAAAGTTTCCAAGAAATATTCTCATTGGAAGAATTCTTGCCGCCATCTGTTGTATTTTAGCAGCAAGAGAATCATTTATTATGAATATGGCAGGGCTTAACGCTTATAAAGATCTTATTTACATAATAGCCCCAGTCATTTTTGTCTGCTCTATTATTTTTTTAAAAGAATTATTAGCAAGTAGAGCGCTGGGAGGAATTTTGTGCTTAATTTCGGTTCCAATAGTAAAAACAGCTTCTTTGTCAGGATCTCCATTTTTTCAAATAATTTCGTTGATTGGTTACGTTTGGGTAATCTATGGCATTACATTGCTAATGGCCCCTTGGACTTTTAGGAAAATTAACTTTTTTTTGAGTAGAAATAGCTCTTTCCCAAAGAAATTATTTTTCTTCAAAGGAATTGTGTGCATTTTTTTAATATATTTAGCTTTATTTATATATTAGTTTAAATCAATTAACTTCTGGGTATTAATTGCTCTGTCAAATTTTTCGATTTGTGTATTATAAATTTTTACCATATCTTGAGTTAATTTCCCATCACCTTGTCTTGCCAAATCAACAACATGCGTTATGGCTCTTTTTGCTTTAATAAAGTTTCCTGATATGAAATAGGCTTCTGCCAATGTGCTCCATATATGCTTGTCATATGGTGCAAGAACAAGGGCTCTCAGAGATAAATCTAACGATTTTTCTGCATCTCTGAAGTTAAAATCGTCTGCAGTAGCATATAGCCAAGCTAAATTATTGAAACTATGATAATTATTTGGATTGATCTCAATCTGATGTTCTAAATGATCAACTGCTTTTTGATAATTTTTAGATGTAATATATATAACCCCCTTCATATATTGAGCCTCTTCATCATTGGGCTTAAGTTTCAATAGCTTGTCATACGTTAGCAAAGCGGAATCATAATCCTTTGTTTGATAATAAATTCCTGCAATAGTTCTAAATATCTCAACTTTATCATTTTCATCTTCAAGAGCATTCTCGGGCAAAGAAGTAAATTTACTATCTTGAGCTAAGGTTAATAATGGGATCATAAATAATAGAAAAAAATATTTCATAAGCAAATCTACTGGTCGTTTTTAAATTAATTTAAGTTCGTTTGAATTTTTTTATCCTCTATGTTTGCTTCATTGGATAACGTTTTGTTTATTCCCTGCCAGCAAAAAAATGCAACAATCAAGCACAACAAAAATAAATATTTGTCATCCCATAAAAATAAAATAACTTTTTTTAGTTTAATCATCCGAATCTTCTAGCTTGATTGCTTCTACGTTAATATTTTCACTATCTATTTTTTTCCTAAAATGGTCAAGACCTGTCCTTTTTCTTGTAAGCATAGACGTAATTATTCGATCGAAGCGATCATCTGACAAGCCTCTTCGAAGTTTTCCATTATAAGCAATAGAAATTGCACCAGTTTGTTCAGAAACAACTATAACAACAGCATCGGTTTCTTCTGTGATTCCAATGGCTGCACGATGGCGAGTTCCAAGACTTTTATTAGCTTGATCTTTTTGGGACAATGGAAAAATACAGCCGGCTGATTTTATTTTAGTACCAGAAATTATTATTCCACCATCGTGAAGCGTAGACCTAGGGAAAAAGATAGAAGTAATTAATTCTGGACTAACCACAGCGTTTATTTCAGTCCCAGTGTCTTGAAAGGATCTTGTTCCAATTTCTCTTTCAATTGCAATTAGTGCTCCAATTTTTTTTTGAGAAAGTGATTTGGTGCCAATAATTAATGGCTGGATTATATTTTTTTGTGATGACACAGATTTTTTATTCCAAGGCTTTCTGCCAAGTCTCGCTAGTGCTCTGCGAATTTCGGGTTGAAAAATTATAATAATTGCAAGTGAAAAATATAGGGTAAGTTTTGAAAGGAGCCAATTTAATACGGTCAAATTAATCACGCTTGTAAGTACGTACAATGATATAAAAAAAACAATTAATCCCGACAAAATTGACGATCCCCGCGTTCCCTTAAAGAAGCGAAAGATAGAATACATTAAAATAGCTAGAATAATAATTTCAAACCAGCCTTGTCCGTCAGGCCATTCAAAATTATTAATAAAATTCATTTTTTCTCCTTAGAATAAACTAGTTAAAATTTTACAAATATCTGACGTTTCTTTTACATCATGCACTCGAATTATGTGAGCTCCTTTCATGACGGCAAAAGCTGACGCTCCAAGACTCCCTGCCAATCTTTTTTTTGGGTCACCTTCTTTAAGAATCTCCCCAATAAAACTTTTTCTAGATAATCCAACTAAAGTAGGGTGTAATTGTATAAACTTATCAAGTGATTTTAACAATGTTAAGTTTTGTTTTAGATTTTTGCCGAATCCTATCCCAGGATCTATCGCAATTGATTCCTTTTTAATACCATATTCTAATGACAATGATATTTTTTTATCAATAAATTCCAATACTTCACTGACTACGTCTTTATATAAAGGATTTTTTTGCATATTTTTTGGTGTGCCTTGCATATGCATTAAAATTATTCCTGAATTATATTTTTTTACAACATCTATCATTTTTTTATCATTATTATAAGAGGAGACATCGTTAACAATATCTGCCCCTTCCTCCATTGCTAATTTGGCTACCATAGCTTTGGATGTATCAATCGATATTAAAACATTAGAATTAATTTTTCGTAATAATTTAATAACATTTATTGTTCGACTTATTTCGTCCTTTAATGAAACTTTTTCTGATCCAGGTCTTGTTGACTCTCCGCCAATATCAATTATGTCAGCGCCCTCGTCTATCATTCGAAGAGCTTGATCAACAGCTTCTTTATCTGAATTATATAGTCCTCCATCGGAAAATGAATCTGGGGTTACGTTAAGAACCCCCATAATTTTTGGATACTTGCCTAATAAAACTTCTTTGCCTCTAGCGTTCCATTTATAATATTTTCTATTCATTTAAATGATAGTTGTTCCCTTCTTTCTTAAGCATATGCCAATTCATTGGTAAGCCGACAAATGCGCTAAATATTCCTCTTCCGACGTAAAACATACATATAAATCCAATAGTTAAAGTTGCAAAAAGTAATTTTCCTACACTTTTAAGACCAAACCCATTTACAAAGGAGGCAGCTATTGACGACAGAAGCATTCCGCCGGTTAAAATTAAATTTAACGTAGTGTTATAAATAAAATTTCCAATAGAATATGAACTTGATGGCGATTCCGAAGGATTAAATCCTAGCGCGCTAAAAATCATATTTAAGCTTCCAAACACAAAAGAAAATAATAAAAGAGAAATCATGATATATCCAGCAGACCAAATAAGTGTTGCAAATTTTACTCTTTTATTTGTGAGTTTGGACTGCCTAAGATTTTTTTGATGAGTAAGAAAAGATTTTACAACACCATATGCCCACCTCATTTGTTGTAGAAATAAGTCTTTAGGCGTATGAGGAGTCTCACAATTTACTTTCAAGTCTTTTAAATATTCAATTCTTTTGCCAGCAGATATTAATCTTAGTGAAAAATCAACATCCTCAGTCAAAGACCCTTCTGTCCATCCTCCATGATCAATTATATCAGATTTTTTAACTAGCTCGCCAGAACCGCAAAATATTGCATGTTTTGTTGAATCATGCATTAGTGGCATTAAAATAGAGTGAACAACGTTAACAATACCGCTTCCCATTAATGTGCTTAAATTTTTTTGCGCATTAATGATTTTCCATCCTGATTGAACTCCTGATAGAGAAGGGTCTTTTAAAACTGGTTGGACGATTTGAAGTAAAAAATCTTTGTCAGGAAGAAAGTCTGAATCAAAAATTAAAATATATTCTCCAGATGATTTTTTAAGCATATTATTTAAATTTCCTGGCTTATACCCATAATTTTTTTCTCTGCGTGAAATTATTATTTTTGGATTTTTCTTCACGAAATTTTTTATTTGCGTAGATATTTTTTGGTCACTACTATCGTCTCCAATAATGATTTGAACTTTATTTTGAGGATAATTAAAGTCTAAACATTTTTTTGCACAATTAATTGCAGCAAGTTCATTAAAAGTTGGTATTTGAATTGTAATGTAAGGATATTCAGACAAAGAATAATTTGCCTCTTCAGGCTTAATAAAAGTTTTGTTTGTAAGGGAAACAAACGTTATAACAAAGTAGACTAATGAAAATGCGAAAGCCCCCGCTAATGCAATTTCAAATATTGATTGAATAATTTGTGCAAATATCATTTCAACTCCTCAAAACTATTAATATTAAATTTTTGTAAATAAAAACAGCCTTATTTTTTTGAGCGCAACTTTTATAATAATTTTTAAATGATATACGTTTTAATTCTTAACTTTAAAGTGTTAACTTCAAAAGATGTTTATGGAGATTTTCTATGGAATACTTGTTGGGAATTGATGTCGGAAGTTCGTCAGTTAAAGCGGCAATTTTAGACGCAAATTCTGGTACTTGTGCAGGAAGTGCTTTTTATCCAAAAGAAGAGCAAGTAATTATGGCTCCAAAGGTTGGCTTTGCAGAACAAGACCCTCAAGCGTGGTATGCTGCGGCATGCGATGCAATAAAGGATGCGCTGCATGAATCATCTGCAAAACCCGAGGACATAAAGGCAATTGGAATTGCTTATCAAATGCATGGTCTTGTTTGTATTGATTCAAACCATAATGTTCTTCGTCCTGCAATCATTTGGTGTGATTCAAGAGCTGTGCCTTATGGAGAAAAGGCTTTTTCCTCCATTGGTAAAGAAGAATGCTTAAGTAGAATGATGAATTCCCCTGGAAATTTTACAGCTTCAAAATTAGCTTGGGTTAAAGAAAATGAGCCAGAAACTTATAACCTGATTCATAAAGTTATGTTACCTGGAGACTGGCTTGTAATGAAGTTGTCTGGAAAAATTAATACAACAGCCTCAGGTTTGTCGGAAGGAATTCTCTGGGATTTTAAGGAAGAAGC
>Ga0160422_10000900_pt1 | contig 18360 bp, 15 predicted proteins | sample Fk160mmetaG_FD_108192 | JGI IMG/M metagenome (GOLD analysis project Ga0160422, IMG submission 108192) | Marine microbial communities from the Central Pacific Ocean - Fk160115 60m metaG | ecosystem: Environmental > Aquatic > Marine > Oceanic > Photic zone | place: The Central Pacific Ocean... | reverse complement strand
TGCTGAAGAAGCTCCTGCTGAAGAAGCTCCTGCTGAAGAAGCTCCTGCTGCTGAAGAGGCTCCTGCTGAGGAAGCATCTGAGGAAGAAGAAAAGAAAGAAGACTAAATTTAGTTTATACTGATATTGCAAAGGGCGTCCTCGTGGCTCCCTTTGTTTGTTTTTAGTGTATAAATTTTATTATTCTGAAGGCCAAATCCATTGGGCTACTAGAGATGTAGAATTATCTTTGTACTATGCAAGGACTACGTCGCTCAAATTCTCCAGCAATACTTCTTTTAGAGGACGGGACGGTGTTTGAAGGTAAAGCGCTTGGCGCGTCAGGAACATCAGTTGGAGAGATAGCATTCAATACAGGAATGTACGGTTATCAAGAAATTTTCACGGATCCTAGTTATCACAAGCAAATGCTTGTAATGGCAACGCCACATATTGGCAATTACGGCGTTCACGATGAAGAGGTGGAATCTGAAGGCATTAAGGTTGCTGGAATAGTAGTGAGGAATTTCTCAACTATTGCTAGTAGAGTTGGTGGCTCAGGGACTCTTCAAGATAATCTTGAGCAAAGCGGAACAGTGGGGATTAGTGATGTTGATACAAGAGCTCTTGTAAGACACATCAGAATGAACGGTGCAATGAATTGCATTCTTTCAACTGAAGAATTCGATGTGGATAAGCTTAAGCAGAAACTAGCAGAAGTTCCTTCTATGGAGGGACTTGCTCTTAGTGGTGAGGTGAGCGTAAATGAGGCGTATGATTTTAATGAGATAAAGGATGGGCATAGAATTGCTCTTTTGGATTTGGGCTTAAAGAAGAGTATTGCAACTTGTCTGGCAGATAGGGGATGCGATATTAGAGTTTTCCCTTGGGATTCGAATGCTGAGGACATGTTAGCTTGGAATCCTGATGGGATTATGTTGAGTAATGGCCCTGGTGATCCTTCAGCAATGCCAAACGTAATCTCAGAAGTAGCAAAACTTGTCGATTCAGGATTGCCAGTGTTTGGTATATGTCTTGGTCATCAGCTTCTTTCTATAAGTCAGGGACTGAAGACTGAAAAGATGCATAACGGCCACAGAGGTGTGAATCACCCTGTGAAGAATTTGGTTACGGGAACGTGTGAAATCACATCTCAAAATCACGGCTTCGTTGTTAGTCATGAGAGTTTAGAGGCGTGTCCAGATGTTGAGATGACTCACATCCATCTTAATGATGACACAGTTGCTGGAATTCGTCTAAAGGGAAGACCAGTATTTAGTGTACAATACCACCCAGAGGCATCTGCGGGACCACACGATAGTAGGTACCTGTTCGATGACTTTGTAGCACACATTGAAGATTCAAAAAAAGTAACTGCTTGATATGAGTACAATTGAGTTAATCCACGCTCGCCAAATCCTCGACAGTAGAGGAAACCCAACGTTAGAAGTAGATGTTGTTACAGCGGAAGGGGCGTTTGGCCGTGCTGCCGTGCCATCAGGTGCTTCTACAGGCATTCACGAAGCGGTAGAGCTTAGAGATGGAGGAGATGCTTGGATGGGTAAAGGCGTTAGTAAGGCGGTTGATAATGTAAATAACATCTTCAACGATGAGCTTTACGGATTTGACGTAACTGAGCAGAGACTCATAGACCAAGTTATGCTCGATATCGATGGCACGGAGAACAAGGGTAACCTTGGGGCTAATGCTATCCTTGGTGTTTCACTAGCAGTAGCTAAAGCAGGTGCGGATACAGTTCGCCAACCACTTTACAGATACGTTGGAGGAACAAACACAGGGGTGCTGCCGGTTCCAATGATGAACATCCTCAATGGAGGTTCTCACGCCGACAACAAGATTGACATACAGGAATTCATGGTGATGCCTGTTGGTGCAGATACTTTTAGCGAGGGCTTGAGAATGGGAACGGAAATTTTCCATAGCCTCAAGCAGGTTCTTAGAGATAAAGGTCACTCTACGAATGTTGGTGATGAGGGTGGCTTTGCTCCAAACCTTGGATCAAATGAAGAGGGAGCTGAATTTGTACTTCGAGCAATTGAAAATGCAGGATACAAGCCTGGAGATGACGTCCTTTTAGCGTTTGACGCTGCTGCATCGGAGTTCTACGATAAGAAGACTGGTCTGTACAGATTTGATTCAACTGGAGAGGAGAGGAGTAGTGATGAGATGGTTGAGTTTTGGGCTGATTGGAGAGCCAAATATCCTATCATCTCTATTGAGGATGGATTGGATGAGGATGATTGGGATGGTTGGAAGAAGTTGACAGATAGAATTGGAGCAAATACTCAGCTTGTGGGCGACGATTTATTTGTGACTAACGTGAAGAGGTTGTCTGTGGGAATCAAGCAAGGAGTTGGTAATTCCATCCTTGTAAAAGTGAACCAGATCGGTACTTTAAGCGAAACTATAGACGCTGTTGAGATGGCGCATAGAGCAGGTTACACTTCAGTGATGAGCCACCGTTCAGGTGAAACTGAGGATTACTCTATTGCTGATTTAAGTGTTGCTCTTAGCACAGGCCAAATCAAAACTGGATCAGCTTCACGCTCTGACAGAATCGCCAAGTACAACCAACTTCTACGAATTGAGGAAGAGCTTGGGGAGATGGCTATCTACAAAGGAGTAGACTTCAGAAGCTGATAAATAGCAATACCAGCACTAACACTTACATTGAGGCTTGCTGTACTTCCCTTCATTGGGATGTGCAGCGTTATATCGCAAAGGGCCAAAGCTTCCTTCGATACTCCTTCACCCTCGTCTCCCATAACTAAACAGAAGGGTCCGCTTACCTTGTTATAGTCTATGCTTTGCTCAGCTTTTTCGCTAAGAGCAACGCAGCTAACTCCAGAAGTGTTTAGGAAGTTAAGAGCGTCAGTAATTTTTCCGACTCTGCAAACTGGAAGCCTGAGAAGTGCGCCACTTGAGCTTTTGATAGCGCCATCGGTGATAGACGCTGAACCCCTTTCTGGAATGATTAATCCGTGAACCCCAAAGCACTCTGCTGACCTCGCTATCGCTCCCAGGTTTCTTACGTCTGTTATACCGTCGGCAGCAAGGAGAACTGGTGATTCACCTCTTTCATAAGCACCCATGACAATTTCCTCGAGTGGTTGGTAAGTGATGGGAGAGAGGAAGGCGACAATACCTTGGTGGTTTTTGAGAGTGATTGAATCGAGTTTGGCCTTTGGCACCATTTTAATTGGTACTCCAGCGGCTCTTGCCTTGTCTACAATTTGGTTTAGCCTTTCGTTGGAAGTTGATCGCAAGACGACAATTCGGTCAAGATTCTTCCCAGAATCAAGCGCCTCGGCTACAGGGTGAATCCCAAACACAAAAGTCTTTTCAGACGGCCTCTTTGGCCCGTTGTACGATCGTCTTGTTTCCATGGTGCAAAGGTACCCCCTTAATCGCCTTGAATTTGACCATTGCGCCACGATGTTACCATCTTATCCCAAATATTGCGGTAAGAGCCGTCCCTCTGCAGCACAAAAACGTTGTCGTCAAGTCTATTTTCTCTTTTGTCAAAGATCATGATAACGCAGTTTGGCGACCCCTCTTCTCCGTAGAACCATATTTCTCGCCATCTATCGTCACGTACCTTATCAGGAACACCCATAACAATGTGAATCATACCTCTATCAGTTTGCCAGCCTTCTTGCAGGCCAGAGAAAAATGTGTTCGCTTCCTCGACTCTGTCGTAGTAAATCTCTATTAATTTTCTTGTTTTGTCAGGAGTGCTTCCGCAATTAAGCCAAAACTGATCTAGGGCGAGTTTGGGATGATCTGACTTCATGATATTGGAATACTCTTCGCGCGTTGCTATATAGCGAGTGCACTCAAGCAATTCTTCAACATTGATTGATTTGGGGAAGTCAGGGCGACGGCCATTAATCACAAACGAACGATTAGTCTTACTGTTGTAGAAGAATTGGCAACCATCAACAACTTCCCACTCGCCATCAGAAACCTCAAAGGGCCTAGCTACAACAGTATCAAGAGGGTTTTTACTCCTAGAAAATGGAGGAGAGGGCAGAACTTTTGGCGGATTTGCAATGTAGACTTCCCATTCAGTTACTCCAGGAGAGTGTATCATCAACTTGGTTCCAACCTCCACATTTGTTGGGTCAATTGCTAAATCCTGGTCCACATCCCAAACCAAATAAGGCCTATCCTTAATAATAATCCTCTCACTAACATTCCTATTGATGTCCTCAAACTCGCAATAAAAGAAGTCTTTTGAATTGGGCTTGGGGAATTCTAAGACCAAATTAAACCACTGTTCTGAATCAGTCTCAAGGGTATCTATTTTTCCCAATATTACAGTGTCTACTTTTACTCGTACCTCAGCAGTGAATGGAGATGTTGGCGTTTCTCTAGTATATAGAAGTTGTTGCCTATTCACCCTCATGTACAAACTAGTGATGCCGTTTTGAGAAAATGCTGTGGCATTTACATTAAGTGGTTTGGAGCTTAATTCATACGGCCTGTTTGAAGCAATTATGTTCATGCCTGAGTTATAGCTGCAACCAGACACAACCAATGTTAAAACAACAAAAAACAGATTACGAATCATCTTCAGCATCCTCGGTTTCACTAGATATTTCAATGAGTTTAGGGTCGATTGTTTCTTTGACGTCGAGGCCTAGTGACCTTAGCTTTTCTGCTTGGCCTATGAGATTTCCAGTGCCAGTTTTAAGCTTATTCATCGCAGAATTATACGATTTCTCAGCGCTCTGAAGTCCCTTCCCAATAGATTCCATTGACTTAGTAAATCCTACAAATTTTTCATAGAGAAGCTTACCCCTTGAAGCAATAGCTGCAACATTATTCCTCTGTTGTTCTTGCCTCCATATATAGCTTATAGTTCTAAGAGTTGCAATGATTGTAGAAGTTGAAACAAGCAAAACTTGAGATGCTAGCCCTTCTCTTTGGATAGATTGAATCTCAGGACCTGCAGCAAAAAATGCTGGTTCTACTGGGACGAACATCAAGGTGTAATCGACACTTTTATTGTATAGCGAAGAGTAATCCTTTTTTGAAAGACCCCTGATGTGATTGCGCATACTTTGAACGTGTTCTTTGAGATGCGCAGACTTTTCTTCATCAGATTCTGCATTAACACATCTCTCATATGAAGTGAGACTAACCTTTGAATCGATGATTAAAACTTTGCCATCTGGAAGATTGACAATAAAATCTGGTCTTTTCCTAGAACCAGTTTCATCGACTTCTGAATCCTGAGTGCTAAAGTGAACACCTTTTGTTAAGCCCACATCTTCCAAAATTCTTTCGAGTTGATATTCTCCCCAATTTCCTTGAACTTTTGAATCGCCTTTGAGAGCACGAGCAAGGTTTTCGGCTTGTTGGTTTAGCCCCATATTCATGTCGGCCAAATTTTCAAGCTCCTTATTAAGTGCACCCCTCCACTTGAGATCTTCAGCATAGTATTTGTCTACTTTTTCTTGGAATCCCTTAAATTGTACTTGTACCGGCTCTAGTATTTGTTTGAGTTTAAGAGAATGTGAATCTTCAAGCTGGTTTTTACTCTTTTCAGCTGCCTTCTCAAGCACCTCTCGAGCGACAGTCTCTAAGTTGTTCCTATGCTTCTTCTCTGCTTCTTGAAAGCGTTTGGCATCCTCCTCCTTATGCGTCTTAAGATCCTCAATCTGTTGCTCTAATTTGGCAATCTTCACTTTAAGAGCAACTACTTCATCAGAATTGTCAGAAGGCTGGGCCAAACCAGAAGTTGAGGCTCCTTTCTTTAAAAAAAACCAAACTATAAACGCACCTGCACAACTACTCGCTACAATTATTAACGCTTCATTCATTTCAGCTCAAGTTAAAGTTGAATTGAATATCCTGAACCACTTCTTTTGATAAAGATTTTCCTACAGGACAAGCAAGGCCCATCCTCTTCAATCTCTCAGCATCATCCTCAGATCCTTTTATCTCAACATTTATTATAGCTCTAACTGCGTACACCATTCTAGGATTTGAAGTCATTTCTTTTGACACGTCAGCCTTCATTGAAATAATTTCAATTCCGTCTCTTTCCGCTGCAATTCCCATGATTGTCATAATGCAAGAAACCAATGAACTCGACAATAAATCAGTAGGCGAAAACGCTTCTCCACGACCGTGATTGTCAGAAGGCGCATCTGTTATTATTGTGTTTCCACTTTTTAAGTGTGTAGACTTAGTCCTTAGTGGATTTGAGTACTCTATTGAATAATTTGGAGAAAAAACGGATTGCATGAGGTAAATTTGGGATATGAATGCCGTCAGAAAATTAATGCATGTTGCAACGATATTGTTGTTTGGTCTTACATTTTTCTTTCCACTTTCTTTCATCGCTCAAACCGATGCCGGCATAATTACCTCAAAAGACGCAGTGTACGGAGAAGAAGGAGTAGACGTCTTGTACTCTCACACCCTTGGATTGTCGCTTTTTGCCCACTCTCGTGGAGCTGGTCTCAATTTCAGATACGGCAAGTTTCTCACATACAAAAAATCTCGCTCGTTCGCATTCGACCTACTCTATACAAAGGATTTACGCGAGGAACTCACCTCAAACCCCGTTTACCCTGAGGCACTCCCATATGTTTTTGGCAAGGTAAACAGCATGGTTACAATGCGTTTTTGTTTAGAAAAAAGGCGTGAGATAACACCTAAACTTCGCAAAAGTGGAGTCCAAGTTGGATGCCTTCAACGGTACGGAGCAACGCTTGGCTTCCTCAAACCCGTCTATCTTATAATCGGCTACCCAACCATACCATACGAGAATTTTATAATAGAAGAATACAACCCAGAAGAACACTTCTACGACGACATTTTTGGTCGATCATCTTGGATTAACGGTGTTGATCAGATTCAAGTTGTTCCGGGATTTCATTACGGCTTTGGATTTTCCTTCGAATATGGTGGTACAAGGGGATTCACTAAAAGCATGGAAGCTGGTGTTTACGCTGACGTTTACTTGAAGAAAATGGAGATTTTAGCAAGTGAATTTGTAGAGCCAAATAGGTTTTTCTTGGGTCTTTACCTAAAAATAGAAATAGGGTCCAATTGGACTGGTGCTAGATAGAAGAATTTGACGACCTTTGCGCCATGTTAGAAACAACCTCTACAGTTGCTCCATCTCGTGTACCCAAGCCCAAATGGCTCAGGGTCAAGCTCCCTACTGGAGAAGAATACAAAAAGGTTAGAAATATTGTTTCTGAACACAAGCTCCATACTATTTGTGAGAGTGGTCATTGCCCAAATATGGGTGAGTGTTGGGGAGAGGGGACAGCCACTTTTATGATTTTGGGAAATGTATGTACTAGGTCTTGTGGATTCTGTAATGTAAATACTGGTAAGCCAGAAGAAGTTGACGTTTTTGAGCCAGCAAAAGTGGCCAAATCAGTTTCTCTTATGGGAGTTAAACACGCTGTCATCACTTCTGTTGATAGGGATGATTTAAAAGATGGTGGGTCTGAGGTTTGGGCTCAAACAGTAAGAGCTATAAGACAGCAGTCTCCTGGAACAACTATGGAAACTTTGATTCCTGACTTTGGTGGAAAATGGGAAAACCTCCAACAAATTATAGATGTTGCACCAGAGGTAGTTTCTCACAACTTGGAGACAGTGAGACGACTTACAAAGAGTGTAAGAATTCAGGCCAAATATGATAGATCGCTAGAATTACTTCGTCGACTTGGTAAGGCAGGCCTAAGAACAAAAAGCGGAATAATGTTGGGTCTCGGTGAAACGAAGGAGGAAGTTATCGAAGCAATGGATGATTTGAGAAGTGTTGGGGTTCATGTCCTTACACTAGGCCAATACTTACAACCTACACCAAAACATTTACAAGTTGCGGAATTCATACACCCTGATACATTTAAAGAACTGGAACAGATAGGGTTGGATAAAGGATTTATTTATGTGGAAAGTGGACCTCTTGTTAGGTCATCATATCACGCGGAAAAGCATGTAAAGTAATGCAACCAATTTCATATCTTTAGCGTCTAGAAGTTCATAAAATAATTATTGTATGATATCAAAGTATTTATCATTTGGATTCGTTGCAGCTGTAGCCCTTATCATAGGGGCATTTACTCTGCTAGGAACAAACATTGAAAACATTGGTTTTTCGGATTATTCTCCTCGAGTTTATGCACAGAAAACAATAACCCAACATGATGGGGCTGAAGAAATTCATCGCATGTTGATGGCTGATATTGAAACGGGTGAGATTAATGTTCAGGGACTTCAGGAATTGAGGAAAGAAGTACTCAAGTTTGCTAATAAGCAATCTCTCAGTCAATCTAAATCAAGCGCTGTGTCATGGACAGAAATGGGGCCAGATAATGTTGGTGGTAGAACAAGAGCTTTAGCAATTCATCCTGATGATGAGTCAGTACTTTATGCTGGAGCAGTTTCTGGTGGTCTTTGGAGATCAACAGATGAGGCAAACTCTTGGTCACAGCTATTAAGCTATCCAAATCTAATGGTAGGATCAATCGCTATTGCCGGAAATGGTGATATTTATGTTGGTTCTGGTTCTGTATTTGATGGTGGCGACGGAGCGGGATCTTCAGGGTTTAGAGGGAGAGGAATTTGGTACTCGTCAGATAACGGTGATACTTTCACAATGGTTGATGGTACAGACCCAGGTGAGTTTAACAATGGCAGCTACTCTGCAACTGACGCTTTAGTTGCTGACCCAACTGACGATAGTAAGGTTTGGTTCGGATCAAACAACGATTACGGATTCCTTGTTGAAGGTGTAATTAGTGAAATACCAGGATCTGCTGGTGGACCTCCTGCAGGTGTAGGTGATATTGCTATCGCTCCCGATGGATCATATATGCTTATTGGAGCATTAAATTCAAAAGTTTACCGTTCAACAAGTTCAGATTTTGACGATTTTGAATTAATTTCTTCAGGTTCTGGTATCAATGGTAATCTGCCAGGCGCTGGTATTAACCGAGTTAGAGTTGCCATTTCTCAAAATACAGAAGGCGATTCATACGCATTTGCTCTTTACGCTGATGGTAACAGTTTCTTTGGCGGACTGTATGTAAGTAATCAAGACGGAGAGGAAGGAACATGGGATGAGTGCTGGCCTGATGGTAGTTTATTTACTCCACTAGAAAGAAACCAGGGTTATTATGATTTGGCATTAGGTATTTCAAAGAGTCAACCTGAACTTGCATATGTTGGAGGTATTTCTCTTTGGAGATCTGGGCCAAACCAACAAGCTGAGCAGGCAGCTGCAGCGTTTGATTTTCCTGGATTTAGTTACGGAGTGCATGCAGATATTCAAGATATCGTAGTAGCGCCTTCTGGAACAATGTACGTAACAACGGATGGTGGTATATACAAGAGTACTGATAACGGATACAGCTATACCGAGTGTAATCATGATTATAACGTTACTCAGTTCTATGGTATTGCTCACAGTGCTGGACCTGCTGTGATTGGTGGAACACAGGATAATGGATCTCTAGTTATCCCTGAAGATAACTATTTCCTAGATGCCCAAAACGCAGTTGAGGTTCATGGAGGCGACGGATTTGACTGTGCTTTTAGTCAAGTTACAGAATCTGAAGAACATCAATATGCTTGGTTTGCAGCTTCTCAAAATGGTGGTCTTGTAAGAGGAACATTAGCTCCTGAAAACTACAATAATTTAGGTAAATTCTTTGATGAAGATATATTAGAATTAGAAAATGAAGAAGGTGAAATAGGTCAGTTCTACACTTGTCTTAGACTATACGAAGACACAGAGGATGAGGATAGCCAAAGAAATTTGATCCTTGTAAATCCATATGGTGTTACAGTTACTGATTCATCGTTTGAGATGAATACTAGTAATCAAAATCTTCCATTTACATACACATTAGGGCCTGGTGAGGAGCTTCTTTACCACGACATGATCATTCGTCCTGATCTTTTACTCGAAGAGCCACTTATCGAAGATCCAAATTATTTCTGGTTAGAGCCACAGGTTGCTCTTGAAGAATTTACTTGTGTGGACGACACTCTTGGGTCAGATACGGTTGAAGTGATTGCTGACATTATCCCAAATGTTCTTGATACTATCATGGTTATCGAAGAAGATACCTTTGATATTCAGATTGACTTGGGAAGTGATACAATTTGGGAAGAGGAAGTTCAGTTTAACATTGTAGAGGTTTGTGATACGATGTATTTCCACCCTGGTGATACTATCTACGATGAGCCAGGAAGAATTTTGGTTCACGACCCTTACACAACAATTTTTGCTATTGGTTTTGTGGGTTCACAAGGAATTTGGATTACAAGAGACGCATTAAACTATAATACGACTCCAGATTGGATTCGCATTGCTGATGCTCCTGGTGGATGGAGTGGAACGAAGTCTATCGAGTTCGTTGTAAATCACGAAGAAGCTGGAGATGTAATGTTTGTTAGCGGATGGGATGGTAAATTATTAAGGATTACAGGTCTTTCTAATGTGTACTCTCAGGAAGATGTAGAAGACAATGTAGTTATCGATCAGCTTCTTGATGAATCACCTGCTTGTACAGGAATTAGCATTAATCCAAATGATCCAAACCACATCGTGATTTCATTTGGTGGTTACGGAACTATGACTAATGGTAAGATTAGAGAGTGTACAAATGCATTGAGTGATTCACCAACTTGGGATAATATTCAGGTTGATGATCTACCAAAGATGCCTATCTACGATGTTCTTATTAACTCACAGGATGCAAGTGGTAACACTATCTTAGCTGGAACTGAATATGGTGTGTTTGTTTCTACAGATGGAGGAACAAACTGGGAGATTTCAAACTTCGGTATGTCATCTAACCTTGATGCAGAAACAGAAGAGCTATGTGCTCCTGTATTTGACTTAAAGCAACAGTGGAGAACTAATGCAGCTTGGAGTAATCCATCAAATACTGGTTCTATCTATGCTGGAACTCACGGTAGAGGAATCTTCCGTTCAGACGATTACCTAGGAGCTGAGGAAGTGGTTGACAATACTGATAAATTAGAAACACTTCTTGTTTACCCTAACCCAGTTGCTGCTAATTCTGTAAATGTTAGTACAGCTGGATTTGCTGGAAAGACACTAATTGAAGTTTACGATCTTCAGGGTAGAGTAGTTCTTTCAGAAACTCTATTAGAAGCTCGTTCAACTGAAAGAATAGTTCTTGATCTAAATGAATTAACAAATGGAACATATGTTGTTAGAATGGCTAACAACTCAAAGCATCTAGCAACAAAGCTTGTGATTCGCAAGTAATATTTGAATGATATTTGAAAGGGAGGCTCACTGGGCCTCCCTTTTTTATTCGCTTATTTATTTAACCTAAGCTTGCCGCTTTCTATGTATGCCCAGCTAAAGTGTTTGGTCCAGTCGCCAATATTTATGTATTGACTGCTGTTTGAGTTTGGCCTAGGGAGTTCAAATTCGAGTGGAAGATGCCTGTGCCCAAAAATGAAGAAATCGATGCTTGGGTCTTTTTTTAAGTACTCCTCGCAGTATTTGTATAGGATTTCTCCTTCTGGAGAAGTGAATTTTTCTCCAGAACTTAAGCCGTCGGTTTTAAAGTGCTTTTTCTTTATAAAGAGACCTGCTAGAGCAATTCCTAAATCTGGGTTAAGAAGTTTGAAAAGCCGTTGGCATAGTCTGTTTCTGTAGATTTTCTTTAGGAATTTGTAGAAGTATTCTCCTGGTCCCAAACCGTCTCCATGAGCGACATAGCACTTAACTCCATCCCAAGTTTTAATAATGGGATCTTTATGAAGAGTTACTCCTAATTCACTCTCTAGATATCCAAAGCTCCATAAGTCTCTGTTACCAACGTGAAAGTGCACGGGGATGCCTGAGTCTGTTATTCGAGCAATTGTACCTTGAATTCTTGCGCCTCCTTTGGGAATTGAGTTTCTGTATTCGAACCAGAAGTCGAAAATGTCGCCAAGTAGATGTATTTCTGACGCATCAATCGCGGCTTTATCAAGCCATTCCACAAAGCGCTTTTCCCTAACCCTGCTTTCTTTGAGATTAGGTGCTCCTAAGTGAAGGTCAGATGCGAAATATATTTTACTCACTCGGCAAACAGTTTGATTAACTCCTGTTCAAGCTGAGCTCCTCTTAAGTGAGTACGGATAATTTTTCCTTCTTTATCTAGTAGCATTGTATGAGGTATGCTTGTGATGCCGTATGCCTGTGAAGCAGCATTCCTCCAGCTTTGTAGGTCGCTTACGTGATTATCCCAAACAAGTCCGTCTTGGGCTATTGCTGCCTTCCACCTGTTAACGTCAGAGTCAAGTGATACAGAGAACACCTCGAAGCCACGATCCTTGTACTTATTGTACGCATGAACAACGTGAGGGTTTTCCCTTCTACATGGCCCACACCACGAAGCCCAAAAGTCAAGCAAAACCACTTTCCCCCTTAAATCGCTTAGCTTTCTTTCATTACCATCAGGATCGTTCATTACAATGTCTGGAGATACATCTCCCGCCATGTATTTACTATTCTTTCCCTTGCGCTGCTTTTGCTGAACCTGCTGTTGCTTTGTTTGCTTTTTTGGAGGGTTCTGTGGGTCTTGGCTCATTGCGTACTTCTTGTTGATTGACTTGAAGTACTCAGTGTTTCCGTATTCTTCTCTGAGATTTCCTAGGACTGTTTCGTAATCCCTGAAATAGGTTTTGGGATTAAGGTTTTCAAGACCTGCAAGAGCAGCTAAACTATTGTCATTTGCTTCAACAAAGCCCTCGCTAAGGTCGTTTAGCGCTGCAACAATTTTCTTTGTCAACCCCTCGTATTGCCCTCGTTCTTCTCCTTCAGCTTGCTTAAGCATGCTAGAAACGCTCATTAAACTGTCTTGAAGAGGAATGAGTTCATCGTAGTAAGTTGCAAGTAAAGACGTTGCCTCAGACCCGCTTATGGTAGCCCCAGTTAAATATCCCTTTCCATCAGGAACATTTGCACTGATGTAAATAGGTTCACTTTCATCGGTAATTAAAACGAGAGGACGCCTCTTGCTAATCATAATTTGGTGGTAGCCCATTTTTAGCGGAGCACTCGGCTTTAGCTCAAACGATCCATCTTCCTTTAATTCGCAATCGCCACTTTCAACTAATACACCCTTGCTAAAACTCCTAAGGAAGATTTTAGTGCCTGCATCTACATTTGAGAATTGACCAGAAATAACGCCGGCTTTACCAGAAGGGGCGGGTGCTTTTTCAGATGTAGAACAACCAACTGCTAATAGGAATACAATTGATAATAATGATATGATTGAACGCATGATTTCGATTTATTGTCTTGCAAATATCGTAGATTCAAGCCACTCATCAACCCAAACTTCAACTCCAGCTTCGTTATCCCAAACTACTTCTATACAAATTGACTTTAGTTTAATTTCTGGATGATTTGCAATTAGGGGTCTAATTCTAACTGCATCTTTTGATGTAGTAACTAGAGCATCAAGTTTTTCGTTACGAATTGAAGCCAACCAACCTATTACGTCTTTTTCGGAATAAGCATAGTGGTCGCTATAACATTCACGTCTAACTACAGACCAACTTTTTGAAAGCCCGTCCATGAATCTTTGGGTTTCAGCAATTCCGCTTACTGCAAGAATCCTTGGTTTATCAACTACTTCAACATCCTCCTCTTGCATAGAGCTAGCAAAAATGGGTGAAGATGTGTTTAGCCCTTGTTTCTCAATTTCTTCTTCAAGTGATTGAGTCCTTCTTGATATGATAAATGCATCAAAAGTTTTCAATCTACTCTTCAAGTCTCTGAGGTTGCCAGCGGGTAGTAGAGCTTCATTTGAAATGGGCCTGTCTGAGTCTAATAATGCAACACTTCTGTGAGGAATAAGTTTTCTGTGTTGTAAGCCGTCGTCTAATACAACAACCTTTACGTCGGGAAATTCTTCTTTTATTCTTTCTACTCCAAGTAGTCTGTTTTCACAAACTGCTATTGGATTTATTGGATTCAAACTTTTTAATAACGCTGGCTCATCTCCATAATGGGCCCAATCGCCATCATTTTCTACAATCTTGAATCCTGTGCTTGTCCTTTTAAATCCTCTGCTCAATAGTGCAACATGCTGAGGGCCTCCTAGCTTTTTGCTTAAAAGTTGTAAGAAGTATGACGCATGTGGAGTTTTCCCTGTTCCTCCTACGTGAATATTGCCTAAAACGAATGTAGGTAATGCGGCTTTTGATGACTTTAACAAGCCAAAATCGTAAAGCCAATGCCTCAACTTCACTACAGCCCAATATGGTATAGTAAAAGGTGAGAGAGCTACTCTTCTTATGGTTTGGGTTAACTTAGGCGCCATGGAATCTAAAAACGCCTTGAAGGTACGAGAGATTATACGATTGTTAGAGGATTGGGCACCTCCTGTTCTTCAAGAATCATATGACAACTCTGGATTGATTGTAGGAGATAGGGATGCGGTTATAGACAAAGTCCTTGTAAGCCTTGATTGCACTGAGGAAGTTGTTGCTGAAGCCGAGGCCGAAGGAGCTGGTATGATCATAGCTCATCACCCAATAGTTTTTCGTGGACTTAAGTCTTTTACTGGTGCTTCTTACGTGGAGCGAACAGTAATGAGGGCAATTAAGTCTGGAATCGCTATTTATGCCATCCACACTAATTTGGATAATGTCTTTACAGGCGTAAACCATGAATTTGCCACAGCTTTAGGTTGCGACCCTTCTTCTCTTAAAATTCTAAAGCCCAAACCCGAACTACTTGCTGCCATTACAGTTTTCTGCCCTGAAGAAAACTTGGATGAAGTTAAAACAGCAATGCATGCTGCTGGTGCTGGCGCCATAGGTGATTACGATAAATGTTGTTTTTCGTCTGACGGAGTTGGAGAATTTAGACCTTTAGAAGGAGCAAACCCAGTAATTGGATTAAATGGCGAATTAGAAAAAGTAGGGGAGAAGAGGATTGAAATGATTTGTGAGAAGTGGAAGGCTGGAGCGGTGATTTCTGCAGCAAAAAATGCTCATCCATATGAGGAAATGGCATATTTTGCTTACGAATTGTCAAATAAAGACGGGAGAATTGGATCAGGTATGATAGGAAAATTACCAACTCCAATAAAGTGGGAGGAGTTTTTAGACAATGCAAAAGTTGCTCTGGTGGCTTCTCATATTAAGCACACTAAACCTGTTTCTGAAAAAGTCCAAATCATAGCAGTTTGTGGGGGTTCAGGGTCATTCTTGCTTAGAGATGCAATATCAAAAAGGGCGGATGTCTTTGTCACTTCTGACTTCAAATACCACGAATTTTTCGACGCTGATGGCAAGATTATGATTGCAGATGTAGGCCATTATGAAAGCGAATGGCGCACAAGTAGCATAATTGCCAATCGAATAAAGAAAAAATTCACTAATTTTGCAGTCCGTTTGGCTTCAGTCAACACAAACCCGGTACAATTCCGCTGATATACAACTAACTGTCTCATGGCAAAAACTACTAAGACATTAACTGCTGAGGATAGACTCAGAGCATTATACGACCTTCAACTAATCGATAGCAGAATCGACAGAATCCGCGTGATACGTGGTGAGCTTCCAATGGAAGTTGATGATCTAAAAAATGAAATCGAAGGATTGAACTCTCGTCTTGAAAAGATGGAAGAGGAGAACGAAATGGTTAACCAGCGCATCTCAGCTTACACAAACCAAATCGAGGAGGCAAAAGCTCTTATCGCTAAATATGAAGAGCAACAAAATAATGTTAGGAATAACCGTGAGTTTGAATCTCTAAACAAAGAGATTGAATACCAAACTCTAGAAATCGAGCTTTGCGAGAAGAGAATTCGCGAATGCAATGCTCAACTAGCCCAAAAACAAGAAAGCCTTGAAGCTCTTCGTGAGAAGAATACACAACGCCAAGCTGATCTTGATTCAAAGGAGTCAGAGCTTCAGGAAATTATTGCAGAAACTCAAGCTGAGGAAGATGAACTTCTTAAGCAGAGCGAGAAGATGGCTAAAAGCATTGACGATAGACTACTTCGTTCATACACTCGTATCAGAAGCGCTGCTAAGAACGGTTTAGCTGTCGTGCCGATCGATAGAGAGGCAAGTGCAGGTACTTACATTAAGATACCACCACAACGTCAAATTGATATTGCTCAGCGTAAGCAGATTATCGTTGATGAGCACAGTGGAAGAATTCTTGTAGATAAGTTGCTTGCTGACGAGGAGTCTGAGCGCATGGAACTGTTCATTACTAAGTGTCTTAAGAAGATTAAGAAGTAAGCTTAGTTAAAATCTAAGTCCACCACCAACTAAAAGCAAGGACGAGACTCTTGCTTGGATTATTGGCTCGCCCTGAATTTGAGGGCTAATTAGATATTGATCGTTTTCAGATCTAGTGCTTGTAAAGGCAAATCCTGCGTAGAATTTGTCGTTTCTAAACTCTCCTCCAAAGCTGTAGCCCCAAGAATACTCATCTGATGCTACTTGGGCACTAACAGAATAAGGCGAAGTAGTAAATGTACCTCCTAGTCTTGCCCTGAATTTTTTGCTCATGCGTACTTCAATACCCTGTCTAAACTGGTGTGAAGTAGTGAACGTATTTTCTACTGCTTGGTTTTGGCCTGAGAAATCAGCAACATAAAACTCCTCGTTCTCCAGCCTTCCACTTCCATAATTCACCCTTTCGTAGTCATTAGAAATGATTACTTTCTTTCCAAGTATCAAAGCTGTACTTGCAATTATTCTTGAAGGAGTTTTAATAATGTATTCAAAGTATGAGTCTGGAGCATAGGCATCATTAATCCCACCATTTTTCCAGTGGTTAATCATTGAATACGAGCTAATGTCAGTAAGCAAGTATCTAGTAGGACTGTGCCAAGCAAACCCCAATTTCAGCTTATTGACATGACCGATTACTCCAATTTTAAGATTCAATCCTTCACCTGTTGTGGTAAAGCTTTCGTTGAATTCAAAATATTCAATATCGCTGTTTAAGTCTGATGGAGTTTCAGTGCGGATGTTGTTTTGCTGATAGTAAATAGATGAAGATGTAATGGTTGCTCCAACAGAAAACACTCCTTCAGCAGTATATGCAGCAGAAAAATTGTTGTCAGACATATGACCTTCCCCTTGTCTTTTGTATGACACATTAACTGGTAATTGAGAGAGAAATGGAGTTTCATACTGATTTATCGAGTTGTTTACAGTGTCAAGAAGATAAGCATGCCAAGCAAGGCTTTCATAGAAATAGTTGTTGTCGAAATTATCTAAGTAACTAAAGTTCACACCTTGCACATTTGCTAGTAGAGACTCTAAAATACTGTTGGGCATTTCTAAACCTTCAATATTATACCTTTCATCATACACAGCGCTAGTCTGATGGTAGAAGGTGAAGCTGAAGAATGGTGCACTTGGATTAATACTTGGAATAGTAAGATTAACCCCAACATTTGTAAAGGTTCCGTTGGCATTAGTCGTATTCAGATTGTTGTCTAGTGAAGACTCAACTCTATTTGTGTAAATCCCCAGTGTGCCACCTGCGTCTGACCTTCTGTACATTCCAAGACCTGCAGGATTTATTCCTGAGGAGGCTAAATCCGCTCCTAATGCTCCATAAGCACCGCTAAGTCCCATGGTCCTAACTGATCCTAATTGGTTTCTTTTTGAATACCTGAAAACGTCTGATTCGTTTTGGGCTAGTGCAGAAGTAGAGAAAAAGCTGTATGCCAAAACCACCCCTAATAGGGCTGCTATATGTCTTTTACAAAACGTCATGATTATTAACGACCTCCTGATCTGCCAGAGTTAGATCTTCCAGATGAACTTGATGTTCTGTTTGATGATCTTGTTGTTGAAGGTCTCGATGACCTCATGTTTGATCTGCTGTTATTGGAAGGTTGTTGAGATCTCAACTTAGAATTGCTTCTGTTGTTATTGATATTAGAATTATGAGAATTCCAAAATGGATCGTTAGATGACCTTGTTTGGTTTTCCCAATTCTGACGATTTGCGTCCCTATCCCAGTTATTTTCTTCCCTAACCTCCTTATTTGTGATAAGCTGAGTTCCGTTGTAATTGCTGTTCGAAAAGAAGGTAGTCGTTAGAGGTGTTCTAGGTCTGATAACATATGTTGATGATGTGAAAATATCAGATGGTCCGCCCCAGCCGTTGCCCCAACTGATTCCCCAGCCGTTATTCCAACCCCAACCATTGTTGTATGGGTTGTTCCATGCGCTGTAACCGTAGCCAAATGGACTGTAGCCATATGGGTTGTATCCGCCATAGCCGTAATATCCACCTCCAAATGGGTCGTATCCGTAAAAGCTGTTACCTCCATAGATGTTATTACCCCATCCGTTATTCCATCCGTT
>Ga0160422_10000899_pt1 | contig 18370 bp, 19 predicted proteins | sample Fk160mmetaG_FD_108192 | JGI IMG/M metagenome (GOLD analysis project Ga0160422, IMG submission 108192) | Marine microbial communities from the Central Pacific Ocean - Fk160115 60m metaG | ecosystem: Environmental > Aquatic > Marine > Oceanic > Photic zone | place: The Central Pacific Ocean... | reverse complement strand
GTGGTGCGTTATCTGGGGCACTTTGAGAACCCGGAGCCACTAGCATATTGTCTGCAAACTCATTTGCTCGCGTTGTTCAAGGTTCGCTTCAGACAGGTCGATCTTTGGTACAATTATAGGGGGTCCGCTTTGGATACCTTAGAACTTGATTTGTACGAGAACTGGTTAGAACGAGGCTGAGAACAGTGGATAGTGTTGACCAAGATCACGATCATGATCACCCACACCAATCGGACGATAAGGTTCGCGCCTACTACCAAATATTGGGCCAGGCGCTGAAAGAGTTACTCATCGAGAAGGGCATAATAAGTCCCTCTGAAATACAGTCTGCGATGGAAAAACGGGAAGCTACCACGCCAGCGAATGGCGCTAAAGTGGTCGCCAGAGCCTGGTTGGATTCCGAATATCGTGAGCGTCTTTTTATGGATGCAAACTCGGCCGTGGCGGAATTTGGGATAGAACTTCCCACGACTCACTTAGTTGCACTGGAAAATACCGCAAAGGTTCACAATGTGGTGGTCTGCACGCTTTGCTCGTGTTACCCCCGCGATCTATTAGGGCTGCCGCCGGCTTGGTACAAGAGTAAAGCCTATCGCTCGAGGGTAGTCCACGAGCCGCGCGAAGTTTTAAAAGAGTTCGGCACCTCTCTACCTGACGATGTCGAGGTACGAGTTCACGACTCTACCGCGGATCTGCGGTATCTAGTTGTCCCCATGCAACCTGACGGCACCGATGACCTGGGGGAAGACGTACTTCGGTCACTCATTACGCGCGATACGATGATAGGTGTTGCTTTAGCTGTTCGCGCTGCCTAGCATAAAATTTGGGTTCAGTTTGGTATTCAAACAGCGGTACATTAGGCCCCACATTAGTGCACAAGGCGCGGCAGGCTCCGTCAACAACGCGTTTGCCAACATTGGCTCGGCGATCTACAATTCGACGGGGAGACATACTAGTACGCGTACTCCTCGTTGATATAGAGAAACTCTCGCACTATCTTTACAACTTGTGCTGTATAGGACTGTAAAAATAGATCGAGCGTGTTTGTGATTAACCATCTCATTGGAAGCCTGTAAGGCCTTAATTGCTAGGTCATGAGTAGATAGGGGCTATAGCTCAGCTGGGAGAGCGCTACAATGGCATTGTAGAGGTCGGCGGTTCGATCCCGCCTAGCTCCACCATCTTAAATAACTGATTAAAATGATAAAAATTTAATTACGTCCTTCGCATTGAAATAACATTTAAGTCAAAGGACACCTGAAAGACACTAAATGCGTCAGTCAAACAGCTTTTCCAATCATTTCCAAACGGCCAATAACCAGGTCATAACTCAAACCTGCATCCCTGCAGAAGGCTCTTAATGTTTTTGCGCCCTTAGACGTATTACAGGGCGCACATATCAGAACTAAGTTGTCGTCTTCACTTAGACCACCTTTGCTGACTGGATGGATGTGATCGAGATGTGATTGGTCAAAGGAGATCTATGCGAGGGCTATCTAACAGACTGACAGCAGCGCAAATGAAGGATTGGTTCGACTGTATTGAAGTAGACAAAAATGATTTAGGCCTCAATATATAGGTCTAAAATAGATCATCACGTGTTGTCAGAACAAAACAGATAACTCCAACTATTATAGAAAACTCTCTTAAAATTCGTCGCGGTTAGAAAATCAAAGGAAGTTAGGTATGGCATTGTTTGAAAAACTAGTTAAATCGCTGGAATCTGATACAGCAGACGATTACTTGGAACTCCTCCACCCAGAGTATGTATTTGTGCGACATCAATCTGGAGAAGAGGTTGCCAAAGAAGCTTGGTCGGTAACTGTTACAGGGATGTTTAATGCGATGGCAGAGGGGAAACTTTCATGGTCGGACACCAGATGCTTATATGAAAATGATGATATTTTGGTATATCACAACATCGGAACCTTTCCCGATGGCACAAAAGAGTCGATAATCGCTGTTCACACACTTAAAGACGGAAAAATCATAAGAACTGAGAGTGGCGCAACTCCTCTTAATTTATAATCGATTCGTATTGACTATATGCTGGCTCAATCGAATAAGTTGAAAGGTAGTAGAAAGAAAAGCTCTGAAAGTACTTAATTTACTGGAGGCGCGCACCGCCCCCTGCACTACGAGTATTCTTTCTTCATTGAGGTCCTTCATTATTTGGATGGTATCTCCTCAGGCTCTGAATTCATCCGTCTCGTCAGTTGGTGCTTTTGCACATACCCAGCATAATTCAAACGTATCTGGATTCCGTTCGCCGCATATCGGACAACTCCACTCGCCTATCGTCTCCCCACTAATGAATTTGGCTAACAACTGATGCGCTTTATGCTGGTCTCGCACCCGTATCAACCAGATCTCTGGCCACAATTCGATGAATGGAAGCTCACCCAGACCAGATTGCAAACTTTCATTTTTAATAACCGTGTCTATACCTTCTGACTGCAGGAAAGCTTTAAGCAAACGCGCCTCAATGATGTCGCCGGCTGTGAAGAGCTTTAATTTTCCAAGATCATCGGTCATCGTCGCAATACCGCAATCCAACGCCAAAAGTTAAGTAGTTGCATTAAAGTACCGGCAACATAGGTCAGAGCAGCTGCCCGTAAAATGACTTTTGAAGGGCCTAACTGTGCTTCCGAAATATATCCGGTATTGAGGATTGGCAGCGCCTTTTTGAAGCTCGCATCCAATTCGACCGGCAGAGTAACTAGTTGCACGACAAGTCCGTATCCGAGAACTAAAAAGGCCCCGGAAAACGACAAGAGGCTTAAATGAGGCAACATGGTCAAACCACCAACAACTGGACTCGCTGCCAACAACGCTGAACCAATTATCTGCGCGCTGTGAGCCGACTGAGCTAATCGGTGCCGCAACAAAAACAGTGGCTCACGATTCGCATGTTGGATCGCGTGTCCACACTCATGTGCTGCTATCACAATGGAGGCCAGTGTTTTTCCGTCGAATTTATCCTTAGTAAGCGCCACTGAACGATCGTCTGGACTGTAGTGATCTCCGGTTTCTGTGACGACCACTTTTACGTCTTGCAAATTGCATCGATCCAATAAATGACGCGCTAACTCTCCACCGGTTCCTGGGAAATTCGACTCCGGCCCACGATTATATTTTTTCAACACATAAGAGACCCAGAGGCCCGGTCCAAAAATGACACATGCGCCGATTACAGCCAATATCAACAGCACTTAAAACGTCCCCACTCTGAGTCATTGGCCGACAAACGAATTTTATTATCGTGGCCGTTGGGTTTTTTTAGTTAGGATGGAAAATCAAATTACAAGCCAATGGTATCTAAAGTGACGCCATGAAACTTGAACAACTGTAAGCTGAAGCTAAAAAGCTTTTCCACTGACGCGTGGCTTGAATTCGTGTTAATTGTTTTTTATCTCAATCCCCTCCATAACCTCTTTCATCAATAAACGGCTGGGTCGGCCATGTTAAACTCTCCGGCGGCGAATTGTTCTGGTTGTAATGTCCCGGCATTGAGCGGTAATGAGTTGGGGTTACTAGACGTGATCAAAGAGCTTGGAAACAAATCAGAGTGGTGTACTGTATTTATTGATTCCTGTAATGCAGTCTCCTACGGCATCTCGGTTAGCAGAGAGACCCGGGCATTAATTGTATTGCTCACTTTGAGTTTTTCGATTTTTCGGTGACAATCTGTTGATGAAAAAAAAACCACACGCAAAAAATGTCGATTTAACTAAAGTCCCATTTGATCTCTATTCTGATGAAAATATTTTTCATGACGAATATGACAATATTTTTAGGGGTCCCAGTTGGTCTTTTTTGGGGATGGAAAGCCAGCTTAAAGTTGATGGCGCATACTTCACCACTGAGGTTATCAATATTCCAGTGGTCGTCGTCCGATCACCAAGTGGCGTGAGAGCTTTCGTAAACCGCTGTATTCATAGAGGCTCACTTTTATGTCTTGAGCCTGAGGGTGTCCTCACAGAATTTTCGTGTGTTTACCATGGATGGACGTATGGTCTAGACGGTGCTCTCACTGGAGTCGCGTTTGAGCGAGGAGTTAAAGGCCAAGGTGGCATGCCAGAGAGCTTTGATAAATCGACCCATCACCTAGAAGAACTGCGTTTAACCAATTACAAGGGCCTAATTTTTGGAACTTTTTCAAAAGAGGCACCAGAATTTAGTGCTTTTCTTGGACCAGAAATCTCACCTAGGTTGGACCGGGTGCTTTACAAAAAGCCAGTGTTAATTGGTAAAGCGACACAGGTCATGCATAACAACTGGAAGCTATATGTTGAAAATACTCGCGATAGTTATCATGCGAGCATACTGCACACATTTTTTACTACGTTCAAACTCAACCGGCTTACCCAGTCGGGCGGATTAATGATCAGCGAAACTGGGGCTAACCATATTTCGTACTCGAGGCGAGGAAAGAGTGATAATCATGATGGATACGACAAGCAAAATTTACGCGCTAACCTCGATGACTTCACATTAAGTGATCCATCGTTGCTGAACTTCTTAGATGAGTTTAATGATGGTATCTCTTTGCAGATTCTCACAATATTTCCCACTACAGTGGTCCATCAAATTAATAATTCGTTAGCAGTTCGCCAGGTGATTCCTAGATCCGAAAGTAAAACTGACGTTATTTGGTGGTATTACGGATTTGAAGATGATTCTGATGCCTTATCGTCATTACGACAGAAACAAATAAATTTGGTGGGTCCTGCGGGATTTATATCGATGGAAGATGGTGCCGTCGGAGCGTTCGTCCAAATAAATGCCCCTCATTCGTCTCGTAATGACGCGATTGTTTGTATGGGGGGAGATGATTACAAGAGCAGCTCCAGTCGCGTATCGGAGGCAGCGATAAGAGGCTTCTGGTCCCAGTACTACGATATGATGCCGCCGATGAATTAGCTATGATAGAGCTCAGCCAAGCTTTCGCCACTGCGATAGCCCGACACACTGCGTACCTTGACCACAAGAAATTTGATTTATGGCTCGACGGCTTTCATGACGAGTCTAGTTATGACGTGACAACAAAATATAATCTCGAATCTGGCTTCCCAGCTGGCTTAATTCATTGTCAGACTAAAGGGCAGTTACGCGACCGGATTTTGTCAATCGCACGTGTAAATGTTTATCCACCGCAATCTTATCGGCACATCCTGTCTGCGAGTATGACTGGTGATCGTCAGTCTGAAATCATTACGCCTTTTGTTTGTTACTTAATTTTTCCTAATTCGGATACGATTTTTTTCGCGAGTGGAGAGTATATTGATGTGTGGGTTAATGATGCTGATTGCAGGTTGGGTTTTAGAATCAGAGAACGTACAGTAGTCTTGGATTCAGATCGCATCGATACTGCATTGGCCATTCCGCTGTGACAACTCGTATAGGGGTTTCGCTTGGCGATCCAGCCGGTATCGGTCCGGAAGTTGTTTGGAAAGCACTGGCTGGGAGACAACCTGATCCTAGGATAACTTGGTCAATCTATGGTCCGGCTCCATTCGCTCAGAGCGTTGCCCTCAGCCTTGATCCAAATAGTGAGTGGTTTGATGGGTGGAAGTTCAGGCTGTCCAATGGCACAAAGGGGGAGTTAATTTCGGTTCGGCCTGATTTGTCGATAACAAGTGATTTGATTGGTCGAAGTTCTGCCTTAACGGGGACGGTGCTCTATGAGTCAGCCCGGCTGGCGATAAAAGACGCACTAGAGGGGAAAATCGCAGCTGTTGCAGCGGCCCCACATACAGAATTGTCTGTAAACCAAGCGGGGATAAAATTTTCAGGCTACCCAAGTTTGCTTAAGAAAACAGTAGGCCTTTCTTCCGAGGTTATTCTTCTGCTTATCGGAGGGCATCTCAAAGTTGCGCACGTTACCCTCCATCAATCTCTCACCTCAGTCATTAGCCAATTAACCCAAGAGCAAATTATCTTTGCGGTTCGGACAGTCGATAAATACTTTGGTGACGGTGGTTACCCGGGTGCAAGGTTTGCTCTTTGCGGATTAAACCCCCACGCAGGAGAGGACGGGTTGTTCGGGTCCGAAGATGAAACGATTACTAAGCCGGCGGCTCAACATTTGGTTGACATGGGGATTAACTTGGACGGCCCGATTTCGGCGGATTCATTGTTTCATCGGTCAGACTACGATTGCATCGTCGCGCTATATCACGATCAGGGCCATATTCCCGTCAAAACGATAGCTCCACGCAGTTGCATAGCAATCTCTGTTGGGGCTCCTATCATCTTTGGCACCGTCGCTCATGGAAGTGCGCTTGATATTGCTGGTAATAACCAAGCTGATCCGTCAGCCATGAGTTTGTTGTTCGACCACTGTGTTAAGTTCGTAAAGCAATCTACCTAAGAAATTAGAGCGCCCAGGCTTAGGGCAGCGACCCCGGCAGCCGTAAAACGAGTGATAATAACTGGTTGGTTCCAGAGCCTAACTTTGAGAGGCAGTAGCATAATCGTTAGCGCGCCTAAGCCGATCATTGTTAGAGCCAAGACAAAGGCCACGTGTTCAAAGGAACCCAGGCCAATCAAGCCCGGTTCCAAAACAAAAAGTAGCGGTAGAAGGTAGGCTGGCAAAGCGATTTTGAGAGCCTCAATCACGGTAGCACCGATCTTCGATTTAGCGAGATTTGCTGCAACAAACACACTTAAACAAACGGGGGGCGTCAAAAATGAAAGGGTTCCAAAATAAAAGACGAAAAGATGTGCAGCTAATGGGTGAACATCGAAAGAGATTAGAGCCGGTGCCACCAGACCAATGACAATAACGTAAGTAGCTGTCACTGGAACCCCCATCCCCAGAATTATGCATGCTAACGCGGATACGAATGTTACGATCCACAAATTGTCCCCAGCGATTTGCAATATTAGACGAGACAGTGAGGCCCCGATCCCTGTTATGCCGAGCACTCCGATTATGATTCCCGCACAACCACAAATTATTGTAATTTCGACAATTTGTGGTGCGGCATCACGTAATAGTTTCCCAAAGATTGTAGACAATCTTATTCGACCGTTTGTATAGCCCACGCTGAGCGCAGCAATAATTCCGCCAACAGCTGACACCTCTGCGCTCTGATAAAAAGCAAAGAGGAGCATGATGAGGACCGTTATTGGGACAAAAAAAGGTGCGAGGTCCCAGAGTAGTTGTTTGGCGCCTGGTTTGGTTTTACTAGGTTCTAGATTGTCAGTATTACGTTTTGGTATTGACAGATGAGCGTAGTGACAATACAGAAAGACGCACCCATAGAACAATAAACCAGGAATAACTGCTGCAACTGCCACTTCTGAATAGGGTATCGCAAGGTATTCCGCTATTAAAAAGCCGGTCGCGGCCATTATAGGTGGCAAAATTAAACCACCGGTGGAAGCTACTGCTTCTATAGCCGCTGCTCGGTGTGATGGAATTCCTTGGGCCTTCATGAGTGGGATCGTCATTACGCCTGTAGTCGCAACATTTGCGGATGCGCTACCGGACAAGCTTCCGAATAACCCACTAGCCACAATCGCGACCTTGTCGCCACCTCCATTTCGTCCCACTAGATAACTAGATATTGACCGGATTGAGTCTCCACCCCCGGCCATAATTAAGCCACGGCCGAAGATTATAAAAACGCTGACAATTGTTGCGGCTACTGCTATTGGGATACCGTGGATACCGCCCTGGCCAAAAAATATCAAAGTGAGCATTCGGTCGAGTGGGATATTGCGTACCCACCCTCCATCCGAAATTGAACTCAGAATTACAGGGAGACATAAGGCTGCGATGCCAAGAATCACCAGGACATAACCGGTGCAGCGACGTAGCGCCTCCAGCAAAAAGAATATACCGAGACTTGCCGCCAGAACCTTGTCCCAGGTAATAAAGCCAATCATGAATAAAATTGATTCGTAATAGACGGTTCCATATCCGCCATAGCTGACACATGCGAGCGCCGCAAATCGACGGAAAAAATGATCGAAATTTTTATTGATCAGTACATGAGATACGTTGGTGTCGCTTAAGAAAACAAACGCGCATGACAGCGAGGCGAAAGCGATTAAAAACTGCTCTCGATAAAAAATAAAATTCAGATAAATGGGTATGTTTAGTGCATAAATTAGTGCAGATAGAGGTAAAAAAAATGCAAGGGTTTGGACAATTCTTTGTTCTAGCCCTTGCATTTTCATGGAGAAAGCAGACAGCTCATCCAACTATTTTAAAGAAGACTGAATGCGGTCCATTTCACTTGTCCACACTCCTTTTTCTTTATAAAACGCAATAGCCGCGGGATGGTAAGGAATACTTACCGCCGTGTTAACGAACTTATCTGGGGTCCATCCACGCATCCATCCGAATATGCCCGGAAGTTTTTCATGATGATTCCAAACTGTTTCTAACAAACTTCTGACCGCTTGGTCGTCTAGGTCCGCCCGAGCGACAACTGGAACACCATAACTGATCGCGTTGACCTCTTCACTAACCCCAGGAGCGCCTGGCTTCACAGCAGATATAACCCAAGACTTACCAATTTCGCGGGCGGCAGATAACGCTTCGGGTGTGTTTGTCACTGACAAAATTCTTGCTCCACGGGTCGCATCAAGCTCCCTTGTTACACCACTCCCGATGGATGCGACTGAGGCGTCCGCACGTCCCTCTTGAACTGCCTTAACACCCTGAGGATATGAGCCGACGCTCACAACTTTAATGTCATCCTTCGTCAAGCCGGCAGTCGCTAATAAAGTATTCGCAGACAGAGACGAACTAGCAAATGCCCCGTAATCTGCGACCACTCGCTTACCCTTCAGATCCGCAAAATTCTTAATACCGGAATCCTTGGTGGTGATAAATGAGATATTGATAGGCTTACCGACCATCACTGTTCTGAGAGAAAAACCTTTGTCAATTAATTTCGATCCATATGGGGCCATACCCGTATGCGCAGCGTACGCATCGAAGGGATTGACCAATCCGAAATCTACCTCCTTGGATAACATCATCGGGTAGTAAACAGTTCCGCCTTGTGGAAGCACGTCGATCGTGCTGTCCGAGTTCTGACTCACTACCGTTCCGATCGCATTGGCTATTGAATTAAACAGACTGCCGGGTGGATTTCCACCCAAAACATAGCGATCTGCTTGGGCGTAAGCGCCGAACAACAGACCTACCGTAGCCAAAATTGATGTACACATACGAAGACGAGTGTTACGCATCACATTTCTCCTATTTATTAAGTGTTTTCGAAATTCACAATAAATTTTTTATTGGCGTTACTCCAGATACTTCATTTGCCATTAAGGCATGTCAATCACTTAGAACGAAAGACACAACGTTAGAAACCTAGATACCCAGTAAGGGTAGTCTATTAGCTCCAATCCATTCTTGAATACTGCTCGCTTAAAACCCTGTGAACCGCAGGTTTGCGCATGTTTTGGGCTTCATGCAATCTAAGAATTAAGACCGCGATCTAATCCGAGATTGTATGGGACCGGTCAAATCATTGTTTCGAATTAGTTCCGGATAGGCACGCTAAACTGTAGTTTTAAATTTATCGATTGAAGAAATGACCCCAGATGTCAGCTCTCTTGAGCTCCTATTAATCGTAAGCGCCTTCCTATTTGGCGGCTTTTGCAAAGGTTTTTCGGGTATGGGGGTTCCTGTTATTGCTGTGCCGGTCATCGCATCAATCACCGACCTCACGTTTGCAATAATTATGATTGCGATTCCAAGTGTCGTACCAAACTTTTACCAAGTTTGGATGTATAGACAATCGTGGAACCGGCAATTCCCACTTCCTTCATTATCAATTCTTTCTGTGATTGGTTCGGGGGTCGGCATTTTCGTACTTCTGAATGCTGAGCCCAAACTATTAACTCAAATCTTGGGTGGTCTGCTAACGATCTACGTAATTTCTAGGCGTTTGAATCCTTTCTATCTGAGTAACTCGAGCGCGAAACTGTTAGCTGGTCCTGCGGGATTTTTTTCGGGCCTCGCAGGCGGCACAACCGGTGTATCGGCTCCGGTAATTCTAATGTATCTCACTGCTCTTAATCTGAGCAGGGAAACGTTTATATTTTCCATCAGTGTCTATTTCATCGCTATGGGAAGCGGTCAATTCATCTGGCTTGCCGTTTCCAATCTTATGACCTGGGAATTCGCGCTCCTTAGCACGCTTGGTTTAGGACCGATATTCTTTGGAATGTGGTTAGGTAATCAAATAGGGAGACTCATATCCGGCGACCAGTTTAACTCTGTGCTCCAGTTATTTCTTTTGGCATTAGGAATAAAATTGATAGTGTTTCCTTGAAAAGCCCTCAACTATAAGCGGGATGCAGGTAAGGAGAGGGTCGAACGGCTGGCTAATATAGTTGGCAACTGCTCGACTATTTATCAGACTTTTTGTAGGGGCGACTAGCCCTGCCAATTTAATGATTAACTAGCAGAATGAGGTCAAGGAAGTCATTCTGTCCATAGCAAAGAGTTTGCTACTAAATTTTTAGGTGTCCGGATGAATCAAATTAATCCTGCGAAACTGTTTCAAAGCAAATGGACGGCAGTTAAACCCAAGAACAAAGAGAAACATTTTCTAGTCGCTGAGGTTAAATTCGATGAGGATGGCGTGGTCGTACACTGTGCGTTGGAATCGGTAATTAATAGGAAAATCATTGCTGTAGACTGGCGTGACTTAAAAAATAGCGATAATTGGAAACAGGGCTGGAAGTAAGAAATTCTAGATTCCAACCGCGCAGATCATGAAAGAGCTCAAGACGTAAAGACGTAGAGACGTAAAGATGTAAAGAAGTGAAGCGGTAATAGATCATGGTGACGAAAGTGGCTATTTGGAGCGATGTTAATGTGTCATTATTCTTGATCACTAACTGGTAACTATTGACTAGGTGGAAAAGTCGATAGGAGGATTAATTATGAAGAAGACAGCCCAAGATTTTCTAAGTGAAGCTAACGCGTTAGTGCCAACGATTGATGTTGCAGATGCCGTGTCTCTTATGGATTCCGGTAATGCAGTAGTCATTGATGTTCGTGATGGTAAAGAAATCGATCAGTCTGGAACTGTGAAAGATGCCCTCCGTATTCCTCGTGGCATGATCGAATTTGTAGCGGATCCATCAACCGATTTTTATAACGATCAGATTTCCGCAGATAAAGAAATTTTAGTAATTTGCGGAGCCGGGGGGATGGCGGCTCTAACCGGTAAAACTTTGGTCGATATGGGATATGACAAGGTTCGTAATTTGGGTGGTTTTTCCGCATGGAAAGATGCTGGTGGTCCGACCGAAAGTTGAGTACTTAGACTGCGTGGAATAGAAAGACCGCTTCGGTAGCGGTCTTCACACAACCCCTACTTTTTCTAATCATTCTTCAGCCGATGTTAGAAAAATTTGTCTTCATGTAAATATAAACCCCACCACCAAGCCCCGATCCCTCCAATAGCTCTCCATACTCAGGTTGTGGCTTTATCTGACCCAATTCTAATATTTAAATATTTGTAAGATGACGCTTTACCTCTTGAATGTGGGAGGGCGAGATCTCGCAGCAGCCTCCAACGATCGTCGCACCGAGTGATATCCATTGGTCTACGTAATCCGCGTATTTTCCCGGTGATAGGTCTTTACGAGCCTGTAGCTTAGACACCGACTCACCACGAGCAAGTGGCTCCACGCTCACAAAACCATTTCCATATGCGCCAAATGGCATATCAAAGTCCGACAACTCCGCTATATGGTCGCTTATGATTTCAGGCTCGCTACAATTTATGAGGATCCCGTTGAGGTTGTTGTGGTCAAAGCAACCCTTAACCTCCTTGAGTGTATGTCCCGATTTAAGCCTACCGTTGTTTTCTAGACGGTAGGCTAGGAAAACTGGTTTGCCGCTTTCTAGGCCAGCCGTGACCGCGGCTTCTGCCTCGAGTGGGTTGGTCATTGTCTCTATGATCCAGAGATCGACTGTGGGATGTAGTTGAACTATCTTCGCATATTCGTCCGACATGCTGCTTTTTGTGCGGGAGGGCGTTCCAAGATAGCTACCGTGCAAAGGTGGGAGGCAACCGGCGACTTTTACCGGAAGCTCGCTCTTCTGGATGGCTTCCCGCAGAGCGTGATCGGCCATAGCGTGTATAAGCTCGAAGTCATCCTCACGATTTGAGTTTCGGAGCCTTGTAGAAGTCGCTGTATAGGTGTTCAGTGTACATATTTCAGCGCCTGCTAGGATAAATTCGAGGTGCACCTCTGTAACGATCTCTGGCTCGTTGAGCATCGCCTCCACTGACCAGAGGAGTGCTTCAGTGAGCTTTGATCGACGGTATATTTCCTGTCCTAGCCCTCCGTCGAGAAGCGTTATTTGCATCAGAGTTACCTCAAATAAAGAGACCTTTCGTGTGGCTTGATGTTACAAAATGTTTATGGGGTTTTTAAGTGTTCAATATTCCGCTTGGTGGAATACCTCTGGTTAAGGTAATTAAATATTGGTTAGGATTTCTAGTTTTGATTCTGTTCTGCGATTTTGGAGTCTGAAAGTTTTGGATCGTTCTAAACGGATTCTTTATTACCTTTGGACTAAAAAGATATGTCTCCGATGCCTATAATCCCTTTGGTCGGGAGGAGTGGCATATTGAGAAATGTGTTATTGCTTATGGAGATGCCGCATTTATTAGGAGTTCTTTCATTAGGAATGACGCGAAAACCCTTTTGGATTGACACCATGAATGGATCGAGTATGTTAGCGCCATGTTCAGCAGTAATTTAAAGGAGGTGATCCAATGTCTAGTGAATTGAGTCTAATTTTGAGTGATGTTGGTTGCCGTAGTGAGGTTCGGGGTAACTCCTGAGGGCACGCGCTAGCCCACTGAAATGTGATCGCTCGAGATTACCATTTCGCGAAGGGAGCTGTTTAGCTCCCTTTTTAATGGGCGAATCTTTATTTTTAATCTCGTTGACGTGCTTAAAATCTAAACTCGAAGGTCTTGGGGTCGCAAGTGCCTTAAAACTGTGCCTCTTCAATTGGAAATGCCAGAATCGTATTTAGCTCAAGAACTGCGCTATCCGAGACGGCTGCGTTCTGCGACCAATGAATAAGCGATAGATGAAAACGCGGAGTTGACTTGTCTTAGAGCTCTCAATGTTTCGATGTGTATGTTACTGGATAGGAGGCTTGCGGAATCCCCGTCTCGAAGCCTATCTAAATGGTTACGGTGACTTTCCAGCACCATCGTCCCCAAGGCTCGCTTTTCTTGAACCAGTTGCCGTGCACTCTCGAGGTCACTCGACAAAAGCACATTCATTGCTAATTGCATGTTCACAAGAATCCGGTTGTGTAGAGTTGTCAGTTCTTCTCGTCCCTTGTCAGAGAAAATGAGCGCTTTCTTGTTTTGTGTTGCCGCTAGCTTAAACAGGCTTTTTACAATAACGTCTCCCGCAGCCTCCATGTTGTCTGCATACATAACTAGCTCGTGACTACGTCCCAATTCTTCTTCACTGAGGTTATGACGAATGACCTCAGTGACATAGTTCTTAACGCGTTTATGAACGCTGTTGACTTCAAGCTCCAGTGCCTGCAGGTCGTCAATTAAGGATTCATCCCATTTCTCGAAGAGCTCCATCACTGGCTCGAACATCTTTTGTACGAGCTCCGAAAGATATAACAGTTCGCGGGTGGTACTGGTGAGGGCATGGGTTGGTATGTGAATCTTTTCGTTCTCTAACACGGTCTGTCTGTTGGCCCCGATGCCATTTGTGGCCGAATTATCTGAGGAGATTAGTTTGTCGAGAATCAGTTCCACTCGCTGGACAAGGGGAAGCCCTAAGACAACCAGAGCAAAGTTAAGTCCGACGTGAAATCCGACCAAGTAATGAACACTCGCATCTTCAACGAATTTTTCGGGCACGGGCCAGATTTGTACCGCTATTAATATAAGAATAGCGACCATGCCACGTAACCAAAGATTACCCACAGTAACCAAACGTGCGGTTTTATCAGCCTCCCTTGTGAGGATCACTGCTATTAAGGCTCCACCGACATTTGCTCCGAGGACCAGAGCTACGGCCACATCGAATGGGATTATTCCCTGCGCCAGGAAGGCGATAATGAGTAGCAGGGCAGCGATACTTGAGTGGATCAGCCATGTAAAAATTCCACCAACTAGGAAGGCCGTTAAGGGGTCCGCTTTTAGGTAATCGACCGCAAGCGGAACAAACGTGTTGTGCTGGAGCGGCTGAGTTGCCTCGCCTAGCATGGCGAGTGAAATGAGAATCAGAGCTATTCCAACCAGAACGCGCCCTGTCTGTTTGGCCCGAGGAGTCTTGCCCTTGAAAACACCAATACCTCCCGCGATCAGAAAAATCGGAATCAGCCAACTTAGATTGAAGGTTAGAATTTGTACGACCAATGCCGAGCCGAGGTCAGCTCCAAGCACCGCCGCGATTCCAACCGAGGGTGCTATCAGGCCAGTTGAGGCGAAGCTCGCTGTCAGAACAGCAACTGCCGTAGAACTTTGCAGTAGGATTGCTAGCATTAAACCAAATGTGGCAGATTGGACCCTTCGGCTGCCTGCTTGCTGTAGCGCACGACGTATCCTTGAACCGTACGCCCTCTCAATACCAGACTGTACTAGTTTGACCGACCAAATAAGCAGAATTGCTGCCGCGACTAGATTTAGAATCAGACCGAATAATGTCATATCGACGGCTTATTGGCCGACATGGTGTTCGCCGATTCGACGATGCATGACAAGTCGAGGATGTCTCTGAATGAATTGGCCGTAAAGTCCGCTTCAAAGCAATCAGGATCTGGGTTAAACCGAATGGTTGTTATATCTAACGCCTTGGCGCCGTCTAATTCTTTTTTTGCGTGCCCCACAAAGGCTGCGTTTTGGGGGTGTACCCCTATAGGATCTAGAGCCGCCATATAGATGGCTGGATCTGGCTTAATAATCTTTAAATCACAGGAATTTGCATACGTATCCCACACCTGGTCGATCCCTAGCGCAGCAAACCATTTATATTTCTCCTGCCGCGAGTTATAGGTGTTCGTTACGATTCCTAGCTTGAATCCTTGTCGTTTTAATTCAAATAGAGTATCCGCTACGCCGTCAAAGAAGATCACTTTTCGCTGTTCCGCGTGGAGTAATTCAATCCCATCCTCAACATCTTTCGGATGATTCACACCATGATGTGCCATTAATCTCTCAAAAAACTCTAGCTCGCTCATTTGTCCCGCGTGGGCTTTTAAACGCATTTCCTTTGCTATCGGGTCCGGATTTTTCGAGGCAGCGTAACCACGAGACAGCAAAAATGTATCGAAAGCTTGCTGACGACTCGGCTTGCTGTAAAGAATATCGCCTGCATCGAATAGAATGGCGTGGATCATTCATGTGTCCTTAACGGTTGAACCGGTTTTGTGTCTTTGCCAGCAACTGGCAAAGAATAGGATGGCGCCGCATTTTGAGTGTGGCGCCATCCAAGGTGTTTTAATTTAGTGATAGGTAAAGAGCTAAGAATTCATACTTTGAATTGTAAACCTGGTCAGGGTCCAAGGGTATTAGTCCCAGATCATTAAAGGCTGGCAATCCATAGTCCTTAACTTGACGTGCCTCAACTGGTGCCCGGGCTGCGTAGTCGCCTGGCTCATTCCAAGGCTTGAAACCGTCTTCCATCATGTAGCGGATGAGAAGTTTCGCCGCGTTGGGATGCGGCGCCATATCCGCCACCATCAGGGAAGTGGGGTAGCTGACTCCGAATGCGGGTTTCAAGTTATAAATAGGCTCGGCTGCATAAACATCTTTTTTATTCTTTCGCATTTTGGAAAAAGTCGTGATGCCTATAGGAGCTTTGTCTTGCTTGACGTCGCCAACGTTCTTGAAGATCTTGGTAGTTGATCCCTGGAACACCGGCTCGTTGTTCAGGAAGCGATGGAGCCATTCCATCGAAGCCGTCGGTTTATCGATAAGAGGATTCTTTTTGACTGCCTTCAATACCGCCTTCGAGTACTCGACATCCTTACCGAACTCCTCTTTGTACGCAGCTTCCATAGCGTCCGAGTTGAGCAAGATAGTCTGCATAAAATTAGCTGAAATACCATCCTCAAGCGGGCTCGGCAGAAGCGTTCTGCCCTTCCATTCCTCACGCGTCAGGTCCCACAATGAGTCGATCGGGGGGCCATTGGGGTTCAACGCGGTGTTGTAATACACTACACGGCTGCTGTGCCTCTGTACTAACAAAGGCTCTTTTTCACCAGCACTTAGCTCTCCGGCAATATTTTCCGGCACAAAATTCCAGACCAATTTGTCTGGTAGCGCCTCATTGAGCAGCATAGGTGCCTCAGCATTAAAAAGAACGTCGACGCTGTAAACGCCAGCCTTGTGTTCCCGTCGGAATTTTTCGAGTTGGAGATCTGAAGGAATATCGTATCCCTCGACCTCAATCCCATATTTTTCTTCAAACTTTGGTGCGAGTTTAGCGATACGTGATGAGACTGAGTAGATAACCACTTTGCCCTCCGCCTTGGCTGCCTTCTCGATAGCTGCCCAGTCTTGTTTCGCGGGCGCGTAAGGTCCGAGCCCGGCGGATTTCAGCCAAGCATCATCCGCGAAGGTATTACTACCGGACAGCATGCAAGCGGACACGGCAGCGATTGTAAATCCTCGCTTAAACGCCTTTTTTATTTTTGTTTCCGTTTTCATAATAGTTCCTCCCAAGTGGGTTTTTTGATGCTCCGAGAACCATCTCGGAGCGCATCAGTTGGTCCCGTTTGTATCGATAGGCGGGCCCAAAAGGGCTCCACTTTTGGCGTCGTAGACATTGAGCGCCTTTTGATCAAACTGAACCGTGACTTTCTCTCCTTCATGTAGGTCTATTTCGTGACCAATTCGAGCAAGTAGAATTGTTCCTCCTCTCGTAAGTTGGATAATTGTTTCAGGGCCGTTGGGTAGCACGGAGGAAACCTCGTAAGCCTGGCTACCTTTTAGCTCTTTTTTCGATATTTTAAGGTCTTCAGGACGTGTCCCAACGACTATGCTGCTAGGTGCCTCGTCCCACCCGATGTCGATGTCGATATCTCCGTTGCTGTACAGGCGATTTTTTCCATCGGACCGATTCGCCTTAATGAGATTAATTCGGGGCATCCCGATAAAGTCAGCCACGAAGGTATTCTCTGGACGCTTATACAGCTGAGAGGGTGGTGACACTTGCTGTATACGCCCATCTCGCATTACCACGACACGGGTCGACATGGTCATGGCCTCGGTCTGATCGTGCGTAACGTACACTGTCGTGGACCCGGTGGATGCCTGAAATTTTTTTAGTTCGACCCTCATGTCCATCCGGAGCCGGGCGTCTAGGTTCGATAAGGGCTCGTCCATCAAGAACACTGGTGGTTTCGTCGCCAGTAGCCGCGCCAGAGCAACCCGTTGCTGTTGGCCACCCGATAGTTCGGAAGGATAGCGATTCTGCAGGTCGCCCATACCAAGATCTTTTAATACCTGATCGAGCCGGTCTTTCGAGTCGGACTCAGATAGGTTTAGGACATCGAGTCCGAACTTTACGTTGTTGCGTACGGTCATGTGCGGCCACAATGCGTAACTCTGAAAGACCATCCCGAGGTTGCGCTTACCGGGCGGCACGATTCTGTTGAGTTTGGAGGAGAAGACGAGTTCTCCGTCCATATATATCTCACCCTCGTCGGGCGTCTCTAACCCTGCCAGACAACGTAATAGTGTCGTCTTTCCACACCCGGATGGTCCAAGTAAGACCAGAAACTCACCAGACTCGATTTCTATAGATACGTTATCTATGGCCGTCGTAGCGCCATAACGTTTGGTCAAATTCTCAATTTCAATGCTGGCCATCTTTATTTAACCTTTAAGATTGCTTTTCGCGTAATCGAATGAGTCTGCTTTTGCCTGCCCACCACAGAATCAGTTCACCGGCTATGGTGATCATGGCTACGATCAGGACCAATGCATTAGAAAGTTGCGTGAGACCCTCCTCTGCGTAGTTGAAACCGACCGTCATTAAGACCCTTGTCGAGGGTGTAATCAGCAGAATGATCAGTGACAGTTCTCTCATCACACCCACAAAACTGACCATCATGCCTGTCACCACCCCGGAGCTCGCAAGCGGTACGATTATCTTCCTGAAACGTCGACCCCAACTCGCGCCCGCGACCTCTGCAGCTTCCTCTAGTTCCCTCCCGATCTGCGTCACCGCGGTTACACCAGTTTTTACGGAGTAGGGCAGTCGATTTACTACTGAAATTAATACTAACAGCGTAAAAGTGCCGTAGAGAGCTGGGATTGGTCCACGGGGCTCAGCAAACATAGTTAGATACATCGCGCCGAAAGCGATCGATGGGAACAGGAAG
>Ga0160422_10000898_pt1 | contig 18371 bp, 11 predicted proteins | sample Fk160mmetaG_FD_108192 | JGI IMG/M metagenome (GOLD analysis project Ga0160422, IMG submission 108192) | Marine microbial communities from the Central Pacific Ocean - Fk160115 60m metaG | ecosystem: Environmental > Aquatic > Marine > Oceanic > Photic zone | place: The Central Pacific Ocean... | reverse complement strand
GCCGTGAAACCGTAGTCACGCACTACTATATTCATCAATTCTCGGAGCCATGCCTCAGCCATTGGATCAATACTCATAGTCCCCTGCACTGGCAACGGTTCGTCGAGTTCACTGAAAATCTCCATTAGTTCTATTGGGTCAGGTTTGGTTAGATTGTCAAGTCCCAAAGCTCGTAATTCACTGTCTAAGTCCAATTCTCCAATCGGTCTTCTAACTACTGGAATGCGAGAAGGGTCCGGTTCTGGCCCCATATCTAGCGGCTTGTCACCTATTGGTTGGTCATCGATAGCAATGTCAATATTAGCCTTGGTATTGGTGGTGATTCCTGATGTGTTCGTCGCTTTTACTTCTTGGCCGATAGGCATCATCCAACCGACACCTTCCAGCCCAAGTTCGGTGACTTTGTTGCGCACCCAAACTGCGTCACCACGTAGCAGGACCTCGGTATCAGTTTCATCTGAGCGAAAACGATACTGAACAAATCCCTTTAGTTCCGCCATATAAAATCCTCAAACTAACTTGTCTTCAAGATGACGCTCTACTTTGCCAACTGACGCAGAACAGTGTGTAATATTCCGCCGTTACGATAATATTCCACTTCAACAGGGGTATCAAGACGAACCTGTGCCTCAAATTCAACCACTGTATCATCTGGCTTAACTGCTGTAACGGTCAACATTTGCAAGGGTTCAACATTATCAGTAATTGGAATCGTGTAGGTTTCATTCCCGGTTAAGCCGAGCGAGGCATGGGACTCACCTGGTTTGAAAGTCAGAGGCAAAACACCCATCCCGACTAGATTCGAGCGATGAATCCGCTCAAAAGACGTGGCAATCACGGCTTTGACACCGAGAAGATAAGTACCCTTTGCCGCCCAATCTCGTGAAGAACCAGTACCATATTGTGAACCAGCTAAGACTACTTTAGGCCCATCGTATGCATTCGCAGCATCATAAACCGAAACCACTTCACCTGATTGAGGGTGTTTGGCGTATCCACCCTCGGTTCCAGGTGCCATTTGATTTCTGATTCTGACATTGGCAAATGTGCCTCGCATCATGATTTCATGGTTTCCCCTACGGCTACCAAACGAATTGAAATCGCGTTGTTCAACGCCACGCTCGACCAACCACTGACCTGCCGGTCCGTTTTTTGGGAAAGAACCGGCCGGTGAGATATGATCTGTGGTTATCGAATCGCCTAGTTTGAGAAGTACCTTGGCTTCTTCAATTGAAGATATTGGCTCAGGTTGAGAACTTAATCCGGAGAAGAATGAAGGCAATCTGATGTAAGTTGAGTTTTCTTCCCACTGATACAGGGGGCTAGTCTCTGCGGGAATTGAGTCCCAACGTGGCTCATTCATCGCGTCTGCGTAGCGCTGCCTGAACATTTCTGGGGTAATCGCTGATAATGCGTGGGCCAATTCTTCATCACTTGGCCACACATCAGATAACATAACTGGCTCTCCGTCGCTTGAATAACCCAGTGGCTCGGTGTGCAAATTCACTTTTAAGTTACCGGCAATAGCATAGGCTACAACTAACGGAGGACTAGCAAGATATGATGCTTTGACTTTGCTGTGAACCCTGCCTTCGAAGTTTCGATTACCCGAAATTACCGATCCAACTATCAGATTAGATTGTTCCACAGCATCATCAATTTCTGTTGCCAGTGGGCCCGAGTTTCCGATACAGGTTGTGCAACCATAGCCAACAACATTGAAACCCATCTCGTTCAAGTCCTCTTGAAGTCCCGTTGCCTCATAATATTCAGTGACCACTCTACTACCGGGAGCGAGTGAGGTTTTCACCCAAGGTTTGACCGTCAGGCCCCGCTTTCTGGCATTGCGAGCCAGCAGACCGGCTGCTAACATAACACCCGGATTTGAGGTATTGGTGCAAGAAGTGATTGCCGCAATCACTACATCGCCATGATTCAACTCGAATTTCTCTCCGTTATACTCGACAATAGCGCTGTTAGAGAGGTCTTTCTCGGTAAGTCCGTGGCCTTGATGGCCTAGTTCCGCAGTCAGAGATTCAATGAAATGTGTCTTCATATCAGCCAAATCAACTCGGTCTTGAGGACGCTTAGGTCCAGCGAGTGCTGGCTCTACTGTGCCAAGGTCCAACTCCAGCAGAGCTGTGTAGGATTTTTCTGCAGCTTCAACGTCATACCATAGGCCTTGAGCTTTGCAATATTCTTCTACCCCTGCGATGGCTTCATCTTCTCGACCAGTGAGTCGCATATATTCTAGAGTCCGCTCGTCAACCGGGAAGAAACCGCAGGTAGCACCATATTCAGGTGCCATGTTAGCAATTGTTGCCCGATCAGCCAAAGTTAACGCAGCCATACCACTACCGAAGAACTCAACAAATTTTCCAACAACGCCATGTTCCCTGAGAATCTCTACTATGCGCAATGTCATGTCAGTCGCCGTAACTCCGGGATTCAATTTGCCCGTCAGTCGAACACCAACAACGTCTGGAGCGAGCATGTAAATCGGCTGACCTAACATAACTGCTTCTGCCTCAATACCGCCAACGCCCCAACCTAGAACCCCCAAACCGTTGATCATCGTTGTGTGGGAATCTGTACCAACCAGTGTATCAGCAAGCCATACTCCATTCTCCTGCCGAGCTACACTAGCCAAAAATTCAAGATTTACCTGATGCACTATTCCTCTTGAGGGTGGTACTACTTGAAAATCTTTAAGCGATTGTTGACCCCACTTTAGGAAAGTATAGCGCTCCATATTACGTTTATATTCAATATCAAGATTCATTTCGAGGGCATTTTCAAACGCTCCAGAAATGTCGACCTGAACTGAGTGATCGATGACCAAATCAACCGGAACTTGTGGGTTGACCTTCTCAGCATTACCACCCATCTCAACCATTGCGTCCCGCAGAGCGGCTAAGTCGACCACGGCGGGGACTCCGGTGAAGTCTTGCAAAATTACCCGAGAGGGACGGAATGGTATCTCGCCACGCTCGCCGTTAGGCTGCCAACCGGCGATGTTTCGCACATCCTGTTCTGTTACCAAAAATCCATCATTACCTCTCAATGCTCCCTCGAGCAAGATTCTGATTGAGTAGGGTAAATGGGAGGTATCAATCCCGTTTTCATCGAGCCCGAATATTGAATAATAGTCGCCACCCATTGACAGTTGCCGCTTCGTATTGAAGGTGTCAATGGTCGCCATGATGAGACCTAAATCAAAGACATCTATCAATCAAACGCTTTGCTGGATAGTTTGACCTTACCAGAAATACCACCAAGGGATATCTTCTCCGCCATTGGTGGTAACGCTAACTAAGGTCACTGGATTGGCCGGTCCAGTCCCACTTGAACCCTGCCCAGTTTGCACTTCGCTGATTGAAGTGACGTGTTCACACCCATCACTAATATCGCCAAAGACGGTATGAACACCGTCTAAGTGGTCTGGTGTGCTGTCCTCCGGTACTAGGAAGAACTGGCTACCACCTGTGTGCGGATTTGTGGTCTTAGCCATAGAAATTGTACAAGGGGTATGGAGTAAGCCATTATCGGCCTCATCAGGAATTGTGTATGAGGTCTTACCGCCCCCACAATCTAGAGCACTTTCCATCGCTTGACCGTCGCAGTAACCATACCAGTCAGCCGCATAACCACCAGTTCCGTCACCTCTTTCAAAGTCTCCACCTTGAATCATAAAATTATCCATTATTCGATGGAATTGACTGTTATCATAATGTCCAGCAACGGCATGAAGATGCAAATTTTCGACGTGAATTGGTGCACTTTCTGGCGCCAAATCGATGGTTATAACTTCATCTTTGAACAACCCGTCTGCGTCCGTCCAAGTGATTCGCATCTTAGCTTCAGTGGGTAAATCCGTTGGCGGCGAGTATGTAGCCGCCTTGACGAGCAACAAAGCAACGGTAATGGCGCCAATTAATGCTCCGATTCCAGCAAGTGTTGGAGTACCATCATTAACAAGCCGGGGAAATGCGGTTTCTTTGATTCGCTTATCCTGCATTTCGTTCAGAAGTTCGTTGTATGCTGAATTGCTGGCCTTGTTACGCGGGGCTTGCTTTACCGCGTCTCTGAGCAGTGAGGCGGCTTTCCGATATTCCGATTTAGAGTCTTTTTTCCTAGCAATAGCCCAAGTTGCCTCACCAGCGATTCTCAACGTGGTGCCATTCTTGCCTGACGGGTCTGCTTCTCTGAGTAAATCAAGACAACCTGTTGGGTTACCTTTAGCCAAGATCTTCTCAGCTTTTTCCCATGTTTTACTCATATCGTCTTCTGCCATGATAGAGCCGAACAGGCATGTGGTTTTGAGTTTCACTATCCGAAAACGAATAGTATTCACTCTGTTTTGAAAGCAACATGTTCAAAGGGTGCTTGGTTGCACGAGAACTTAAGGGCGGGGGGAAGCGGCCTAGGAGAATCAGCGTGATGGAGAAAGTCGTCAACGATTTCACAATAAACATTGCAACAGCAAACGGAACCGGTTCCCAATCAGCGAACCTGATTTTACTCCAATCACTATTCGACATGGGCGTACCAGTAAGTGGCAAAAACCTGTTCCCATCCAACATTTCCGGACTTCCAACCTGGTATATCATCAGGTTGTCAGACCACGGATATCAAGCACCGGGTAACCGAACCAATATCCAAATCTTGGTCAATCCTGCCACTTGGGTCGAAGACTTGGCTGCGCTTGAACCGGGAACGGTGGTTGTGTGGAATGAAAATTCCAAACTCGAAATGGACCGAGATGATGTAATATCATACCCAATCCCGATGACAAAAATCGCCCGTAGTATCAATCCAAAGTTAGCCAAATTAATCACTAATATAGTGTATGTTGGCGCAGTGGCTGAAATTCTCGGTATCGAACAATCGGCTCTCGAATCTGCGGTACAAAAGCAATTCAAAGGTAAAGCCTCTGCCATCGAACTGAACTCTGGAGCCCTGCTGCAAGGTAGAGAATATTTCAGAGAAAATCACAAAAAGTCAGACCCTTATGTGGTAGAAAGTAGACCAATCGAGGAGAAGCAATTTTTTATTGAAGGCAACGAAGCAGCAGCTCTAGGGTTATTGTTTGGTGGCGCTCAATTGTTAGCATGGTATCCAATCACGCCATCATCATCGATATGCGAAGGCATGATTAACTGGATTCCAAAAATACGAACTAATGATGATGGTGAGTCAGATTGTGCCGTCATACAAGCAGAGGATGAACTTGCTGCTGCTGGCATGGTATTAGGTGCTGGCTGGGCCGGTGGTCGTGGCATCACAGCAACTTCTGGACCTGGTATTTCCTTGATGCAAGAGTTCATTGGATTGGGATACTTTGCGGAAATCCCCTCAGTATTTTGGGATGTTTGCCGAGTTGGACCTTCCACCGGACTACCAACTAGAACCCAACAATCAGACATCACCTTACTGTATGAAGGGAGCCACGGCGATACTCAGCACATAGTGCTGTTTCCAGGAACGGTAGAAGAGTGTTTTGAGTTTGGTTGGCGATCTTTCGATATCGCAGAACGTTTCCAAACACCAGTATTTCCAATGAGTGATTTAGATTTAGGCATGAATCGGTGGGCATGTTCAGGGTTTGAATATCCTGACAAACCAATGGACCGAGGAAAAGTTGTGCGCGACAAAGACGTGTTTGAGGCTTTTGAGGAATTTGGCCGGTATCTCGACGTTGACGGGGACGGAATTCCGTATCGAACCTTACCCGGTTCCGGAATGGCCCCCATATTATACCGAGGCACTGGTCACAACCCTCAGGGTATGTATTCTGAGAAGCCGCATGATTATTATCAACTCATGACCAGACTCAAAAATAAAGTTAGAGGCGCAAGGGATGAATTACCAGCACCAATCCTGCGTGAGGAAAAAGAACAAGAATTGGGTATAATTTATCTGGGTAGCATGGAAAATACCATTCAAGAAATCGATGATATTCTGGCAGCGAATGGGATCACTGCCAGTCAGTGTCGGATTCGAGCGCTACCGGCGCATACCGAAATTGAAAAATTCATAGACAGACATCAAAAAACAGTTATTCTAGAGATCAACAGAGATGGCCAACTATACGGTATTCTACGCAAAGAATTCCCAGTCCATCTGGTGGAAAAAATGTATAGCGCAGCATACTCTGATGGTATGCCACCAAGAGCAAAAATATATGCTGAAATGATTATCGATATTTTACAGGGTGAAAGTAAATGAGCGAGCAGAAAGAAAAAGTTGAACGGCGAGAACGCCCAGAGCGCAAACCAAGAGCCGAACGAAATGGGCGCGCAGAGCGCAAAGAACGACCTGAGCGTAAAGAAAGGCCGGCTCGAGGCGAACGTCGAGAAAGAGCACCAAGACCGGTTAAACTCAACGTAATCAATGAACCGAAGGAAAGTTACACCGGCGGAAAATCCTCACTTTGTCCAGGATGCGGGCACGACCAGATTTCAAATGTGATTATCAGCGCAGCATGGGAAAATGGTATCCAACCACACCGCATTGCAAAGATGTCAGGTATTGGTTGCTCTTCAAAAACTCCTGCCTATTATCTCGGCCAATCCCACGGTTTCAATACGGTTCACGGCAGGATGCCCTCGGTCACGACTGGAGCTTATGCAGTCAACAAAGATTTGTTGTACATTGGTGTTTCTGGCGACGGCGACTCAGCATCCATTGGAATTGGACAGCTCATCCACGCAATTCGCCGCAATATGGATATGGTATATATCGTTGAAAACAACGGTGTTTACGGATTAACCAAAGGGCAATACTCCGCCACTGCTGATGTCGGCTCCAAGAAAAAGAAGGGACCAATTAACAAAACCCAACCAATCGATCTGTGTGCAATGGCGATTAACCTTGGGTGTACATTTGTTGCACGCTCATTTAGTGGTTCAAAAAAGCAGTTGAACGCCATCCTAAAAGCCGCCATGTCGCACAAAGGATTTGCCTTGATTGATGTCATTTCACCATGTGTTACTTTCAACAATAATGATGAGTCAATGCGTTCTTATGGTTACGTCAAGGACAACGAAATCACCTTGCACATGACTGACTACATCCCACACTTCAACCCTATTCCTGAAGTCGAAGTCCCTGAGGGCAACTATCGGGACATAACGCTTCATGATGGGTCAACAATCAGGCTTGAAACTATATCAGATACTCATGACCCCAGCAACGCCGTTGCTGCGCTAACTGCACTACATCAGGCAGAAACGCAAGCTAAGCACGTTACTGGTTTGCTTTATTTTGACAACACTAAAGCATCGCTAGTTGAAGATTTAGGCTTAGTTGATACGCCCCTTATTGATATTCCAGATACCGACTTGAGACCTAGTGAAAGTATGTTAGAAAAAATCAATGAAGCATTCCTTGCTTAGTTGGGACATCAACCCAATCTGCAATAAAGGAGTAGGGAGTATAACTAACCATGAGCCTGATTATTACTGCCGCTGCGGCGGTTGCCACAACTGGCATAATCTACGCAGGCTATCGGCTCAATAAGCGACGGAATCAACGATTATTAAGAGAGGCAAGAAGGAAAAAGTATGCTCCAGATTTACCTCCCCTCATCAACCCAAATACCAATACGACCGTTATTTCAGCCGATTCATCTAGTGAATCTGACAAACCACCAGTGGAGCGGACCAAGCAAATCGAGGAATTAACCGAAAAGGAATATGATTCTTGGCAGGAACGTGATGAAGAAAGAGACGCCAACATAATGCAACTCAGACTGATTTTAGAGGATGTCATCGGCGACCTTCCTGAACTTGAAGATGAGGGTGAAGAGGAATATACGGAACAAGATAGAATCCTGAATCTAGATGCTCGAGCAGAATGGATTAACGAACACGAAGAAACCCTTGAAGAGCACGCAACCTTCGTCGAAAACGAAATGGTTGGTTCAGGAATTATCGTTGAAGAATCCCCACCAGAAAACGATGACCTTGATGAGCGTTTGGAAAGAGAAGGTGGCAAATCTGGTGCGGTGCAGGTCTCGCTTGCATGGGATGATTACAACGACTTGGATCTACACTTATTTTGCCCGTCGGGTGAAAGAATCTATTTCAACAACAAAGACAGTGAATGCGGTGGCGAACTCGATGTTGATATGAATGTCAAGCCGGTAAGTGATAATGCAGTCGAGAATGTCGTGTGGCAGAACAACCCGCCCAAAGGCACTTACAAAGTCGGGGTTCACTTTTACAAATATCATCGCAAGCGTGGTACAAAAAGACGCACTAAATACCGGTTAAGAGTCTCGATTTTTGGCAAAGTTCAGGAATATTCAGGTATGATAAAATATGGCTCAGCAATCCAAATGGTAACCGGTTTCACGATTGGCACAGAGGCAGACTTGTCAAAACAATACTCTGGCTTTGAATAATCTGTTTGGTAGTCCCTCTCGGATTTGAACCGAGGTTTGCGTGAAATGAACTCTTGTGTTGGTCGCCAAGATTTATTGATTCTGTTCACCTCCAAATTTGTATGGCAACAGTAGTGACATTTCACACCCCAAGGGATTTAGAGAATTACTTAAATAAAAATAAAATAATATTTCAAGAATGCATTTTAACTCATTCGCATGCAGCAAAGGGGACAATACCAGGTTTTGGCACCTATACTTTGGTTCATAACTAATCATCTAAGACCTCCGAAATATCCATCTCTATTGGTGCTGATTTAGTTGATGGCTTGACATGCATTGCAATACCTCCTTTAGTGCTTGGAGAATGATTTCTGCTGTCTTAGACGAACCATTCTTAATTTCTGACAATGCTGTCTCAATATGTGGAACTGCTGTCTTAAGATGAGTTAGTAATTGGTAGTCCCTCTCGGATTTGAACCGAGGTCGGAGGAACCAGAATCCTCCATGATGGACCGCTACACTAAGGGACTCTGACCAGCGCTGTAGCAATTTCTTTTTCAAATAAACGGTCAAAACAGAAAAATTGGCTAGGTCATTGATTTATTTACTACCGATACCCACGACTAGCCATGAGAAAGATATTAGCAATGCTCTTTGCATGCTCTATGATTTTAGCGGGATGTATTGACTTAAGCGATGAAGACGTGGCCGAAATAGTTGAAGATCTTATTGAGGTCCCCGGATGTAACGATGCAACTGCCTACAATTATGATGAAAATGCCACCAACAGCAATGCCTGTTTAACTGAGGCAATACTAAGAGACTCTGTTGCCCAGTTCGTCCATCTAATCAATGATGGCCCAGAGTGGGGTGAAACCAAGGGTATGGTATCTGCAGGTAGTGAAGTTGATGAAGACGGCGCTACTACAGAATTCAGCTCAACCCTCGCAGTGTCACCAAACGGAATGTATACCATGATTGTCATGGATATGGGAATGATGAGCATTGAGATGGGTGAGCTAATGACTGCAAACGCCGATGGAACCACGAACTTTGTCGTCACTTGGATGGGCAACACATACCAAATGAACAGTGCAGCGATTTTCGCTGAGACCTGGAACGAACAGAATTATCTTCAAGATGATGACGAATCAGAACATGGTGACTATGATGCTAATGATGTGGATATTGACGCCCGTGATGGACATGCTGGAAATGAAGATGGAAGCAGCGAAGGAATGGATGATCATGATGACGACATGGATGACCATGACGATGACCACGATGACGACCATGACGACATGGGCGATGATATGGATGGTGACTTTGACATGGGCCTACCTGACACCGATGTCAGCATCCCAGAGAACTTCGACCCGGCGACCGCAATGTTTGAACTTGGCCTGGTAACTGCCAACGGATACTCATTCTCAACCACACTTGATGACTCATCAGGCTACAGCGTTACCATGACGTTTACGCTTTCATTGACTTTTGAAGTTACTAAAATGGTCATGGTAGAAACCGATTCAAGCGGCATGAGCAGCACCTCAACTATAACAGTCTTAGATTCTGAGTCGGTTGAAACACTGCTCACCAATGATGACACACTAATGCATCACGCATTACCTTTCATCGTGGAACCGATGGACCATGACGACCACGACGACCACGGAGACCACGACGGTCATGATGGAGGCCACGATGACCATGACGATCACGACGATGATGGACACGACGGACATGATGACCATGGAGACCACGGCGATGATGGACACGACGATGATTACTATGTATTCTACTGTTCAAATGATGGCGAAGGCTACGCCAACTCAATGGGTGGAATTCTTTGTCCAGAAGGTGCAGGCGAAGTACCCACATGCCCTGATGGCGAGCCATGTGTATGTATCGACGTCGATGGTTCATGCACTGACGGTGATGATGATTGGGGCTATGAGGACCACGACGGACATGATGACCATGACGACCACGATGATTTTGAACTACCATCAGAATCTGATATGTTCGGTATGCTTGATGCCGATGGAGATGGAATGTTGACTTTTGATGAAATTATGGAAGGCATGATGTCAATAGGTGAAAACATTCCAACTCCTGAAGAGGCTCTTGAACAAGGCGATGCCGATGAATCGGGCGGAATCTCATGGGCTGAGTTTGTAGACATATGGAACTCTGAGGAAGATGAGTCTGACCCCGAAGACGACCACCTAAACAACTCACCTGATCTAGAGGCACAATTCCACAACGCCTTCAACAATAGTGATGATGATGGTAGTGGCGAACTAACGATCGATGAACTCCAAGACTTTATCGACCTCGTCGCTGAATTAACTTCTGACGATCATGATGACCACGAAAGAACCTTTGTTTGCAGTTCTACAGCGGGCGGAGAGCCAGATATGGAAATCGCTTTCGAACTAGTCAACGATGGTACTGAGGATTGCGGCGATGGCGCAGACGAGCCGCAAGACACTGATACAACAGTTGATTCTGATGAAGATGGAATTGTCGACAATGACGTTGACAACTGGTTCGATTGTTACAACGGCGACGACATCGCAATGAACCTTGTCAATGATGGCAATGAAGACTGTTCGATGGGAGAAGATGAGCATGATTCTGAACCATGGATGATGTTTGACGATTGCACTGATATGAGTGACAGTTCCCCTGACGGCGGTAACATGTGGGAGTGTTACGTCGACATGGATAATGATGGCACACTAACCTCTGAGGAAAGCATGGGCATGTGGTATATTTGTCAATCAGTAACTATGGTTGATGGCGACATGTGGTTCTGTGAAGCACCACCACATGAAGGGGATGGCCTAAGTGAAGAGTTCATGAGCTTATACTTCAATACAGCAGACGCTGATGGAGATGGAATGCTATCATCTGATGAGTTTAGTTTCCTTTACACGGTATTTACCATGGATGAAGACCCAGATGCAAATGTGTTTCTAGCACTCCTCGATGTTGATGGTGATGGTGAAGTTAGTGCTTCCGAATATTCTGATTTCGTTAATTTGACTGCTAATGCGGACACTAGTAATTATGACTGGGACGTCTTCGAAGCCTTGGTCGAAATGTTTGATGAGGATAATAGCGGCGGACTCGACCTACATGAACTAGAAGAATTACTTGCAGTAGGTAGTGATGATGACCACGACGGACATGATGACCATGACGACATGGTATGTTATGACCCGAGTACTCACTCAGTAGATCCATCATACATGACCGAAGGACAATGTGACGAGGCAGGAATGATTTGGACCTCGGCAAGCAGCGGAGGAGATCACGGAGGCCATGACGACCACGATGGACACGACCACCACGATCACGGACCAGCACTTGACTGGTCAATCGACAGTGCTGACATGTTAAGTCCGGCTGAAGTGGCGGGCTCGTTTGCCGACTACCATATCGTTCTGGCTAATTGCATGATGGATGATGAGGCAGACGGGGATGGCGACATGGAACCGACTGACATGATGGAAACCAATGCAATGACTTGCGGTGACGATGTTCTCAAGGTTTCAATTGCCGATGCAACTGCTCCTGGAGCCGATGTGATGTTCCATGATGCAGATGGTTCTGGAACGATTACTGACGGTGACATGATTCACATCAACCCAGACTTTGATGCAGGCGGCGAGTGGAACACAGTTAGGCTATACTCGGATTCATCTGAGAAGTATTCTGACGAGAATCCAATGCTACCCGGTTTCGGAGCCGCTGCAGGTATCATCGCTCTGCTTGGTGCCGCACTAATTGCTCGCAGAGATTGAGCATGCAGTTTCTCCACGCTAGATGGAGACGAAGCGGAAGAAGACCTTTGACACTGCGGACAGCATCATGATAATCATGAATGAACCCAGTGCCCAACGAGCCCATGGCCGTTCAGGTTTGTCTGGTGGCCAAGGGTCAAAACCAAGCCGCTCCGCCTCTTCAACTAAAGCAGCTAGTTCCGCTAACTCCTCTTCGACACTTCGCGCTGGCATGAGAGGCTCTGAACCAACATATTACATCAATATGAGTGATTATCCGCAAACATACTATTTTAACAGCGGTGAAAAAATTCAGTAGCAGTGATTAGATGGCCAGTAAACCAAAGTCAAACGGACAAAAAATATTTGTTACCGGGGTTAATGGTCACATAGGCAACCACATAGTCAGGGATTTGTTAGAGCATGGCTACAGTGTCAAGGGCTCGGTTAGAGACCTTAACGATGAATCCAAAACGCAGCACGTAGTGAACCATGCCAAAGAACTGGATGTTACCGAACGTTTGGAGCTCGTACAGGGTGATATTCTTGATGGCGATAATTGGTCAGAATTAATCTCTGGTTGCGACTCACTGTTTCACACAGCAACAATTTACTCCAATACCCAAGATGGTCAATTGATTATCGACACAGCTATTCTAGGCACTACGCATTTGTTGACTGCTGCACGGGACGCGGGCATTGATCGGGTAATTTACACTTCAAGCGTCGCAGCGGTCGGTAATACGCCAAAGGGTCGAGCTAAGACCGAAGCGGATTGGCAGACTGAGCGCTCATCGCCATACATAATCGCTAAGACTGATAGTGAGCGGAAAGCCTGGGAGTTGGCAACTGAATTTGACATCGATTTGCGAGTTATAAATCCGAGTGCCGTCATCGGAGGTGGTTTTGTTAACGCGACACCAAGTGTTGACTTCTTCCCTGACATAATAAACGGGAATGTTCCAATAGCACCAAAAATACCGTTATCGATAGTGCACGTGAAAGACGTCGCAATCGCCCACAGGAGAGCATACGAGGTTGATGATGCTGCTGGGAGATTCATCCTAGCACCACACAATAACCTGACTTTAGTCGATGTTTGCCGGACTGTGAAACGACTATATCCTGAGAGTAAGGCACCAAAATTAGGCATCCCTCGGGTGATGATGTCATTTGTTGTATTGTTTGATTGGTTTAACGGTTTGAGAGGAAAAAGACGCTACATGACGAGGAAAACCGTCAAAGGATTTTTTCGCGGTGATTCAAACATATCTTCTCAAAAGGCAACTGACGTGTTGGGGATGGATTGGATTCCACTCGATGAGTGTATCACCGACACAATCGATGAGTTCAAACAACGGTCGTTGGTATAATTGGTTCACTATGGTCTTCTGGCTTAGACCACTTTTTCTTGATAAAGCGGAATAGCACGCGGGAAAAAATCATCGAAAACAACAGAAATGCAATCGATGTCCAAATTGGCGCATTTCCACTGGTAGCAAGGAAATATGTTACCAGTAAGATACCCATTCCGTAGACTGCTCGAAATGCTGAAAATAGCATCAGTGAACGAAATGCCGGAGAACTGGTCATGCGGCTAAGAAAATTAGCATCCGAACGCTCCTGCATGGTGTGCCGTTTCGCTTTTCCTTCAAAATATAATGCTTTGAACCATAACAAGCCTTCAAAGGTGTCGGATTCACGGTAGACCCTCATGCAGAGTGCAAGCAAATCAACAATCAGGCTAAGTGGAGGCTACTGTGCAAGTTGCCTCAGGCTCGAAAAAGCAACGATTGATGCCAACGGAAGATGTGCAGATTGCACATCTATGCAATTTGCGATTGACTAATCACTCCTCTTCAGATCTGAACTGTGGCGGAGTGAAGATTCCGTAGTCTTCGATTACCTCACAGTGACCCGGTAGTACTGCCAGAATTTCATCAGTGGATATCCCAGTGTTCTGGTAAATCCGGTTGGCTAACTTATCCTTTTTGACAATCCCTGGGCTCAGTATTGCATGCCTAGGACAAATATCACTGATTAAGGCAGGAATCCCACTCATCAGTAATGGAACACCGTTGATGGCAATAATACCAATCCCCAATCTGACATCTAGATCTTTGAACCACTGCCGTTGGCCTCTGACAATAAACGCTCCCTTGCCGACGAACTCTCCCGTTTGGGCCGTTTTTGACACCTGCGCAGGTTTGACAGCAAATACCGTGCCGTGTCCACCGCCACTAGACCAAGCACGACTCCAACATAATGCCAGCGTTGCTGCCTCAGCTAATTTGTCATCGTCAATTCGTTCATCACCTAATTTGTCAACCAGTTTGAAGGTCGGTATATCTGAGGGTATGTGACCCGGTCGATAATCATCGACAACAAAGCCCTGTGACGCCCTTAGACTACAACTTGGGGCGCCGTGAATATCTGCATGCAAATACATATCACTTCCTGATAGATGTTTCTTGACGATGGCATCATTGCCTTTCGCATCTTTGCCGCCCACCAATAGATGGCCGCCAGTGGTCATCGACCAACGGTGATTTTCAAACCACAAGCGCTTGCTTCTTTTTACCTTGCTCAAACGGCCACTTTCTTGCGCTTTGAGCTCTTTCTTTTTTGCACGCTTTAGTTGTAAATTGGTCGCATCAAGAGCTTCGGTCGCACCTTTGGTCTTGGATTTCTGCTTACGAGCCACCGCAAAAAAACGTTGAGCATTTTGATGAACTGATTCATCGAGTTGTAAGATTGCTTGTGCACCTTTTGGCTCGCCAGATTCATCCGGCAAAACCGTCACAAAGGTCCGCTCGGCAGGGTTCATCGATACGATCCAAGGGATTTGTTTTGCCATTTTACGTGTCTCCTGCCAACCATTTTGCTTGATTGATTCATTTATTTGTGCTAGTAAACTTTCAACATGCGCCCAGTTATTTTGGATAGTGTGACCAATCATTTGTTGTTTGGCAATTTTCTTGGCAAAGCCTTCAAGGGCCTTTTCTTGCTGTGCTTGACGACGTTCTAACTTCTCAACCTCGGTTGAAAAGCCCCTGCCTGGAGAGGCAATATCGAGTTTTTCCGCCTCCCTACGCGCTAATGCTCCGGCATCATGTGCACCTCGCCACGCATCAACTGCTTGGCACAATTGGTCAAATTCCATCACCGCCTTACCTTGGTGAGACGGAAGCAGGGTCGGTGATGCTTCATTACCATACTGGGCGAGAAATTTGTCCCGTTCGGAACCATCTGTTTGTTGATTAGCTAGTGTTTGTAGTTCTTCGTTGGTTAGGTCGCCTTCAGGGGTCAATATTACGTAGCCTTTGGCATCGTTTGCTAGGCTGGTAAGCAGCGAATTTAGCGCTTGATTGACCAATTTGACTTCGACATCACCCGGCGCTGAATTAGGGGGTATCTTTGCTAAATCGCAGACTGCATTGGCGTGCGTGCCACCAAGATTGGCCTTACCGCCAAGCGTTGCAACCAAATCACGCTCAGAATTTGCGAAGATTTCACTGAGCGCCGCTTCGTCCAAATCATGGGGGTCAGTTGCCGGTGGTGGCGGAGAATATTGGACTCCTTGTTTGAGGATACGGCCTGAGTATTTGGCATGCGTGAGTGGCTGGATAATGACGCCCTCATCATCAACTAGGATGATATTGCCTTCTCTAAATACCTCGACATAGAGATGCATAACACCGAATTTTGTGTCAAAATCGAGCGCAATGACGCGGTCAAAGCCCAATTGTCGGACAGCAGTCAGGCGCGCATTCTTGAGATATTTACGCAATACCATGGCGAATGGTGGCGGTGTTTGAGGCATCGGTCGGTCTCGATTTGAAGTATAAACTCTCGAACCTCTAACAATTACCAAATCAAACTGACTAGCAGCTTTTGGGTTTATGCGCAGAACAATTTGCTCATAATGCGGCATGTAGGATTTCTTGACGTATGCACCAACATATTGGTTCAGTTCGCCGACGATTGCCCGAAGGTCGAAACCGCTCATGTTGGCTTTCATACTACCGCCTCAATCGACTCGACAACTTGCGCTTATTGAAATCTACTTGAAACTCAGTAGCACTTTTCCGATGTTCTTACCGTCATGAATATACTGATGAGCCTGTGCTGCATCTTCCACCGCAAATACCGAATCAACCACGGGGTCTAATGCGCCTTTATTCACTCCGTCGATAATTCGATGTAACTGCTCTGCGATAACCGCCTCGTCATTCCATGTCCCCATGTGAACACCGAATACTCCTTGATTTCTTGACATCATCTTCAGTGGGTCGAACTTTGGTGTCTTGCGCCAAGCAAGATATGCCTTCAATAACGAACGCTTGGAGGTAGGCGCTGCAGCAGACATCCCAAAGGAGTAAAGTTTGCCGCCCATGGCTAACACTTTCAGGCTGCGCTTGAGGTTTTCACCACCAATCGGGTCAAGGATATGATCAACGCCTCGCCCACCAGTTTCACGTTTAACAATCGCAACGAAATCCTCATTGTGTCGGTCGATTGGAATGCCCGAATATTGCTTGATAATATCCGCTTTGTGCCCAGACGCGGTAGCCCAAACCTTGCTTACACCAGCCCATTGACACAATTGGAGTGCGGCAGTACCAACCCCCCCTGCCCCACCATGAATCAACACCGTGTCGGTCGGTTTCAAATTACCAAGGTGGTGTAACATGTGATGAGCCGTCATGTAGGTCACTGGTATAGCAGCGGCTTTTTCCAGTGTCATATCATCCGGTAAAGGAATCACTCGAGAAATCTGGGCAACTATGTGCGATGCTTGGCCACCAGTTTGTGACGCAGCGACCACTCTTTGTCCGACTTCAAATTCGGTCACACCTTCACCGAGTGAATGGATAATGCCACTCACCTCATAGCCGGGAGTAAACGGAAAGGGTGGTCGTGGTTGGTATAGCCCTAACCGCATCAGCGTATCAGCAAAATTGATGCCCGCAAAATGAACCTCAATACAAACCTCACCCTTACCAGCCTCTGGCATTGACATCTCGATAACTTCGAGCACTGACGGCGAGCCAGGTTTGGTAATTACTAACCTTCGAGGCATGAGACCGCTAACACATGCTATCAATCAATGCTTGCATACCAGTTATCACTTGCGTCACTGATTACTTTATTGCGACGTTGATGTGACAGTAGGTGGGCTAAAGTCTGGTCCTTAGCCAATCCGGGGTGGGCATTGGGTGTATCGGCATAGGCTGCAACCGCGATGTCAGATAAGTTACTGTAGCCGTCTTTAACCGCTTGCAACACTTTCTGGTGTCTAGCGCTTCGGTGGTCGATATAGTGGTTGAATTTGTGTTGTGGAAGAGCAATTACCGGTCCATGACTGGGGAATAGTAAGTTGGGTTGCAGGTCTCTCAACTGCCCAAGTTCCTCGATGTAGAGATCCATGTCACCGGTTGCGGGCGGGATGAGAATCGTGCCAAATCCTGCAACCATATCACCAGCAAGCAGACCCGCTTCGCCAGCAAAGCATAGATGACCTGGGTGATGGCCATTGGTTTCGATTACCTGCCATTGCTGATTACCAAGCTGCAATAACTCTCCGTCAGTTAGAATTCTATCACAGGCTACCTGACTGGCCGTATATTCACTGCCCCAAACCGGTAAATCAAATGCCTCCTCCAATAGTTTCCCGTCGCCAATGTGATCGCCATGTGAGTGGGTATAGGCGATAGCAATTGCATTACCAGAGTGTCGCTTCACTGCCGCAACCAGATCCTCCATGTCCTCTCGGAACCGCAAGGCTGGATCTACAATAATGAATTCACCCTCTGGGTCGCCAAGTAGGTAACAATTAGTGTGATCAGCTGGAGGTAAGGTAATCGTTCTGATGGGTATTACCTCTACTCCATAAGCAAACAAAATTGACTGTCTACCTGGTTGACGTTGGGAAATATTTGTCGCTGCCTCAACGATATCCCCGTTGGTCAATTGCAATATTCTGTCAAATTCCATCAAGACAGAAATTACTGGCGGCGCGACTTTGATTTCGTGGCGCGACCATCGCTCGAGTATCTGTTGTGGTGAGGCCCACATAACCTCATCAAATTCAGTCTGCGGCTCTAAATCAAACTCCGGGACACTTTGCCAGTCTCCACAATGAAAATGAATAAACGCGTTGTCAAACTGAATTGGTCCAAATGGTGGAG
>Ga0160422_10000897_pt1 | contig 18372 bp, 17 predicted proteins | sample Fk160mmetaG_FD_108192 | JGI IMG/M metagenome (GOLD analysis project Ga0160422, IMG submission 108192) | Marine microbial communities from the Central Pacific Ocean - Fk160115 60m metaG | ecosystem: Environmental > Aquatic > Marine > Oceanic > Photic zone | place: The Central Pacific Ocean... | reverse complement strand
TAGCCCAAGCCAGTGCAATAATAGCCCCAATAATCAGTAGCAGAGAATAGTTAGTTAAGAAGTTCCAAACACGATACACGGAAATACACACCTCATTTTTGGGCTAATTATCAACAAATATTACTTACATCAAGAGTTACAATATATAAAATAATCTAGCTTATTAAATAATCTCTCGATACGCCACTTTGGTTTATGATAACAGAAAATCAAGTTACACTTTATTCTAATTTTTGCCTTAATTCTCTTAAAACTGGTACAACAGCTTTAAGGCGTTCTTCTCCCATATCTAGTGCCAATTCCTCTATAATGGGTGTGACGGCTATCAAAGCATTGTTTCTTGCAACGATGCCAGCTGGGCTAATGCTGATCATTTTACGTCTAGCGTCCTCCCAATCTGGTCTTACATGAATATATCCAGATAGCTCTAATTTATTTAAGGTATTTGTAATTGCTCCCCTTGTAACTCGGAAGCTTTTTGCAATTTGAGCGGGGGTCCGTTCGATCTTAGTATGGCCCAATTGATTAAGCACTGAAAAATGAGACAGCTCCATACCCCTAGGTAATACCTTAGCTAAACGATTTCTGACTAACTGATCTAAAGCAAAGATTTCTCCAAATAGTAGTACTGCTAGAGAGTTCTCGTTATTCATTATTATTCATAGCTATAATTACGATCGTGCGTCAATGATGGCAGTTTAGAACGAGCTATTTCCACTTTAGAAAGATCACATGAAAAGTATGATATACAATTTTTATTCCCTTTTGCATTGACCAAAACTGTCCCCCATGGATCAACTACCATTGAGTGCCCATATGTTTTTCTGCTACCTCCACCAGAAAAATTATGCGTTCCCACCTGTGCTGGTGCAATTACAAAAGCGCCGTTTTCTATTGCGCGAGCACGGAGAAGTATTTCCCAATGAGCTTTCCCTGTCGGGACTGTGAATGCAGCGGGTATTGTTAACACCTGCGCACCTCGTTGAGAAAGACCTCTGTAAAGATGCGGAAACCTCACATCGTAGCATATACTTAAACCAAATTTCCCAATATTTGTTGAAATGACTTTTGCATTCTTTCCCGCTAGATAATTTGAACTTTCACTATATGTTTCCGTCTCTGATATGGTGACATCAAACATATGCAGTTTATCATATTTCCCCAAAATTTGGCCCGAATTACCAACAAAAAAACACCGATTTACGAACTTTTCCTCATTCTTTTTTTGTTTTAGGGCCAGTGAACCAACTAATATATTAATAGATTTTTTTTTAGCAGCGCCGATCAAACTCGCCAAGGTAATATCTTCTTCCTCTATTTCTAGAACTTTGTTCTGCTGTGGTCTACTGTTTGAAATGCAGTTTGCAGTCTCCGGTAAGGCAATAAAATCGACATTGTTGGACGCAGCTGTATTAATCATATTATTTATGACTTCCAAGTTCTCCTTTGGTTTATCCGTTGATGATAGTTGAATAAGCGCGCCTTTCCACATCGGTTAATCTTTCAATAATTCTTTAAGTTTGCCGAATTGCTGCATTGCAAACAAGTCTGAGAAATCACTTAAATGAATTTTAATTAAAGGAATTTGTGGCACTGTTCGCATACCGTTTAATTTTCTCTTCATCTCGTTGTTAAGCATTGAATCAGATGAAATATCGATCTCTAAGTAACTCATATCCGTGTCACGTGGTAGTATTTTCGCGAGTGGCAAAATGAATATGTTTGAGTCGAATATAAGTCAATCTTTTTCACTGTAACAAGTTTTAGCTCTTTTTACGCTTTCCTATGACGTTAGCCTTGAGCGATTGCTTTTTAAGTATTAAGAGCTCTTCAAAACTACATCAATTTTAGAATTTTATTATTAAGCTGGAAAATACTTTTAAATGAGCAAGCCTAATATTTTAGTCGACAGAAAAGCTTTGGAAATGCACAGAAATAGAGCCATCGGTCGGGATGAGTATTTTCTGCATGAACTAGCTATAGCAGAGATAAAAGACAGGCTTTGCAGTATTAATAGGGATTTTCAGTCAATTGCTATTGTCTCAGGCCTATCAACTCCTTGGGGTCAAGCCTTTCCAAAAGCTACGATCATTCAAGATAAAGAAAATTTAAATTTAGCTAATTGTAAATATGACCTAATAATCCATGGAATGGCACTTCATTGGGCGAATGATCCTGTTGGACAGCTAATTCAAGCAAGGCTTGCCCTTAAAAATGATGGTTTAATGATTGCTGTATGTTTAGGCGGGGCGACATTATACGAACTGCGGAACGTATTCATAGAATCAGAAACAAAATTATTTGGTGGAATTCATCCAAGATTTATGCCTTTGGCAGAAATTCGTGACCTTGGCTCGCTTATGCAAAGAGCTGGGTTTGCTTTGCCGGTAGCAGATAGTACAATTACAGAATGTTTGTACAATGGGTTTTACAAGATACTCCATGACTTGCGCGCAATGGCTGAAACAAATGTGCTGGTCAATAGGACAAAATATTTCTCAAGACGTGGTCTTTTTAAATATGCCTCTGAACTATACGAAAAGAAATTTTCTAGGCCAGATAAAAAGGTGAGCGCAACGTATGAACATATTTATCTCACAGGCTGGGCACCGGATCAGAGTCAGCAGAAGCCTCTAAGGCCTGGAAGTGCACAAGCGCGATTGGCTGATGCGCTTCGGTCAAAGGAATCCTCTTTGCCGGATTGACCACACAGATAAATGTTTTATGTCAATAAATGAGAAGGTTGATTATCAGCTCTGAAGGAAAAAAATGTTTGACACTTCAACGCCACTTGAGACACCACAGCACGCCACAATAGACCATCCAAAAATACCAAAACAAAAAGTTGGGGTCTTAGTTTCAAATTTAGGAACGCCCGATAATTATGATTATTGGTCAATGAGACGGTATTTGAACGAATTTTTATCGGACAGAAGAGTAATCGACTATTCCCCATTTCTGTGGCAGCCGTTGTTACAGTTGCTAATTCTTACTTCAAGGCCTTTTAGGTCTGGTGCTGCTTACAAGTCAATCTGGAACGAAGACCGGTCAGAAAGTCCATTGTTGGCAATAACAAAAGATCAAACAGCCGCCATCAAGAAAACAATGCGGGAGCAATATGGCGATGGTATAGCCGTCGATTTCTGCATGCGCTATGGGAACCCATCTACAAAGTCAAAAGTCAGGTCATTAGTGAGCATGGGTTGCAGTAAAATTCTTTTTTTCCCGCTATATCCCCATTACGCAGGTGCCACGACGGCAACTGCTAATGATCAATTTTTCAGAGCGCTCATGAACGAGAAATGGCAGCCGTCTGTTAGAACTGTTGCTCCGTATTTTGATAATCCTTTATATATTGACGCATTGGCTAAATCCGTCGAAACTGCATATAAAAAAGCAGATAAAAAACCAGAAATTTTAGTCTGTTCTTATCACGGAGTTCCTCGCCGCTACCTAGTGCAAGGAGGTGATCCATATCATTGCCAATGTCAAAAAACCACGCGTCTTCTCAAAGAGCGGCTTGGCTGGGATGATACTAAGATTGTAACCACTTTTCAGTCTAAATTTGGACCCGAGGAATGGTTAAAGCCATATACTGTGGAGGAAGTCGCAAGGTTGGCCAAAGAGGATGAAAAGAAGAATATAGCGGTAATTGCGCCGGCTTTTTCGGCAGATTGTATCGAGACTCTTGAAGAAATAAATGAGGAAATAAAGGAAAGTTTTGAGGAAGCCGGTGGTGATGACTTTTTGTACATTCCTTGTTTAAATGATGAACCTTTGCACATTGGCGCACTATGCAAAATCATTGATGATAATTTAGCTGGTTGGATTTAACACTAAAGATACTGTTGTTCGATCCAGCTTGCTATTAAGGCAGGTTTTGAGTTTCCTTCTATTTCAACTTTGGTAGCCCAGGTTAGTGTTATAGTTTTAGGGCGTTTTTCAGAAATGTTGGAAAGCAAGAATACTCCTCGGATGTTATCGTCACATTTGACTGGCGCCAAAAACCTTAGCTTATCAAAACCTATGTTAATTCCCATCCTCATGTCTTCAGTTTCCGGCACAGCATCATAATACATCGCTGATAGTAGGGACATTGTAAGAAAGCCGTGTGCAATTGTTGTCCCGAATTTAGTTCTTTTAGCTTTATCATGGTCGACGTGAATAAATTGGTTGTCATGAGTTACCTTTGCGAAAGATTTTATAAGTTCCTGATCAACTTTGAACCATTTTGATGTCCATTCTTTGTTATTTTGATCAGAGAATAGCTTTCTAATATTTTGCGTGGTCATTTTTTATCATAGCTTTGCTTTTTGGTATGCCGTCGGATGCTAGGATGTATCATTTGTTCTTTAAATTCTTCAACTAGTTGCTTCCACTTAGCATAATGTTTATTGCTGGATAATGAAAGAGACGAGGTTAATGAGTTGACTAACATACTGCATAAAGGTGATTTGCCCGATAATTTGGACCTTGGATCTATTGTTGCAATAGATTGTGAAACCATGGGACTCAACTTTCATAGGGATAGATTGTGTTTAGTTCAATTGTCTTGCGGTGATGGTGTTGCCCATATGGTACAAATTGCGGCAGGACAAAATTCCGCTCCAAATTTGTGTGAGCTACTGACAAATTCAAAAATATTAAAAATTTTTCATTTTGGTCGTTTTGACATAGCAGCTTTATTAAAGACGTTTGGTATTTTAACTAGCCCTGTGTATTGTACCAAAATTGCGAGCAAATTAGTACGAACTTACACCGACCGGCACGGTCTAAAAAATTTATTACAAGAGCTTCTAGATACAGATATTTCCAAACAGCAGCAATCAAGTGATTGGGGTTCAGAAACATTAACAGATGCTCAACTTGAATACGCTGCCTCAGATGTGTTGTATCTTCACAAACTGAAAGACGAACTTGATCTTCGACTAAACAGAGAGGGCAGACTTGATTTGGCCAAATCTTGCTTTGATTTTTTGCCAACACGTGCGAGGCTCGACCTGTTCGGGTGGCCCGAGACTGATATTTTTGCACACTAGGCTGGATTAGCACTTGGCTATTTATGATAAAATATATTTCCGTGTAATTAATTTGTTAAAAATTGCGCTACCGCTCCTCGGAGTGAGCTTAATGATCGCAATGTTTGTTCTCTCCAGAGATCAAACAGCACAAGCAGTTTTGCCATTTGATAAAAATCAATTTGCAGATGAACTTGCAAAGCAACAAATTAATCAGCTTTATTACTCGGGGCAAACTGACGCTGGAGACGAACTTGCATTGTCTGCGCAATCAGCTGTCGAGGGCTTTGACGGACAAAGACTGATTGAAATGAGAACTGTTAGCGCATCCATGAAAGGTAAAAATGGATTAGAAATTGAGGCAACTGCACAATTCGGGCAATATTTATATTCCGAAAAACTACTCAAGATGACAGGCTCTGTTTTGATTTCCAGTTCGTCTGGTTATAGACTATCTTCTCCGGAATTACGTATATCAACAGATGGGGCTTATATTTTTGGAGAGGGCCCAATTGAAGGTTTATCTCCAATGGGTAAGATTTATGCAGGAAAAATGGAAATAAAAAGGAAAAATTCCGCGGCGCAAATGCAGCTTTGGTTCGGTGAAAAGGTTGTTTTCGATTATGAGCCTGGCGAAATCTAATAGAGGGATAAATGTCTAAAGCATTTTTATTCATGCTCCTTGGTATTATACCAAGTTATCTATTGTCTGAAAATCTAGAGGGAGGTTTTGGCACGATTGCAAATGACCGGAACGAGCCAATTTCTTTTTCTTCAGATAGCTTATTTTTCAATGAGGAAACAGGAACTAGTGAAATGAAAGGTAGCGTAAATATCAGCCAAGGTCAGACAAGTTTGTCATCTCATTACGCAGAAATTTTATTTAATGTGAATACGAATGAATTAGAAAGGTTTTATGCCAGTGGGGATGTAGTTTTACAAAGTGGTAATGACATAGCGATGGGCGAGGAAGCAGTATATGATTTCATTAACAATGAATTAACATTTCTGGGCGATGTATATTTCTCTCAAGCCGGGAGTACGGTAAAAGCTGATAAAGCCGTAATAAACACTGAAACTGGTTCTGCTTCGATGATGGGTAGTGTGAAGACCACGTTAATGCCTCCTAAACAAGAAGGCGACGACGAATGACAAAGTTAATTTCAGAAAATATACAATCTGGTTTAGTAGTTCAAGGTTTACGAAAAAGTTACCAAAAAAAAGCTATAATCCAAGACGTTTCGCTCTCTGTTAGGAGAGGAGAAGTAGTTGCCCTTCTTGGGCCGAATGGCTCAGGTAAGACTACATCTTTCTATGCTATAGCAGGTCTGATTCAAGCAGATGGTGGTAAAGTATCTTTGGATGGAAATGATATCAGTACATTGCCTATGTATAGAAGAGCGCGTCTTGGCATTGGGTATTTGCCGCAAGAAATGTCTATTTTTAGAGGTTTGAATGTCCAAGAAAACATAATGGCGATCTTGGATATATCAGAGAAAGATATTCATAAGCGAAGAGAGAGACTAGAGGAGCTTATGGCAGAATTTTCGATAGAACACCTCAGGACTGCTCCTGCACTTGCTTTGTCTGGAGGAGAGCGACGGCGAGTTGAAATAGCAAGATCTCTCGCTGCTAACCCGAAGTATTTACTTTTGGATGAGCCGTTTGCTGGTGTAGATCCTATCTCAGTGTCAGACATACGCTCTTTGGTACACGATTTAAAGGATCGTGGAATTGGGGTTTTAATTACAGACCATAATGTGCGTGAAACACTTGATATAGTTTCACACGCATATATCTTGCATGATGGCAAAGTATTGATGGCAGGTGCACCAGATGAAGTCGTTGCAAATGAAAATGTGCGTAGGGTTTATCTTGGTAATAATTTCAAAATCTCATGATATTTATAACAATTTTAATTGACACCAAATCTATGGTCTATTTTAATAAACACTAAGATCATACTGGTTAGGACACGATTTAACTAGATTTCGATCTCGAAAAGACCTCTGATTTTATGCAAAAGGTGTCAAAGCAGTTGGTGTGCGAAGCTTTTTGTGATTTGTTGTTTTTTCATGAAAGGAATAAAGATGCGCTATCAAATCTCGGGAAAGCAAATCGATATCGGTACTGCATTGCAACAGCATGTTAGGAGTGAAATTGATGTAGTAGTTTCAAAATATGCCGAGCGTCCAACAGATGCTTTAGTTGTTTTCTCAAAGAGTGGTCATGAGTTTGTTTGCGAAGCCACTGTTCATTTATCAACGGGCTTAACTGCGCAAGCGCGGTCACATGAAAATGAGATCTATGCATCATTCGATACTTGCGCGGCCAAGATGGAAAAACAATTACGTCGTTACAAAAGAAGATTGAAAGACCACCACGCGACAAGAACGACACCTGTTGAACTTTCTTCTGCTTCATCATATATCCTCGTATCAGAACATGAAAACGAAGAATCAGAGCCGAAAACTCTACAGCCAATCATTATAGCTGAAGTAGAGACGAAGATTCCAAATCTGTCCGTTGGTGAAGCGGTAATGCAAATGGAGATTTCGGGTAAGGATTTTTTCGTATTTAAAAATGATGCAAACAAACTTGTTAGTATTGTTTATAAAAGGGACGACGGGAACATTGGCTGGGTGGAGCCAAAGTAGAAAACATTAAAATTTAAGGAATAGTCGCGGAAATGGAACTCTACGATTTGCTTCACCCTGAAGCTGTAAAGGTAGTGGTAGCAGCATCCAGTAAAAAACGGGTGCTGCAAGACATGGCTCAATTGGCAGGAAATTGCTATAATATTCAGACCGAAGTTTTATTAGAAGCATTACTAGAGCGGGAGAAGCTGGGCCCAACTGGGGTGGGGCATGGTGTAGCTTTGCCCCACGCTAGATCCACGGATGTTGATAAAGTGTGTGGGGCATTTATTTTGTTAGAGTCGCCTGTAGATTTTGGTTCGGTAGATAAACTGCCAGTAGACGTAATTTTTGGACTCTTTGCTCCGGAAAATGCAGGGGTTGACCATCTAAAAGCATTAGCAATTGTTTCAAGGACGCTGCGCGATAATTCTATATGTGCAAAACTTAGAGCAAACCCCGATCAACAAACGCTTTTCACCATTTTAACCGAAAATCAAAAAATACAGGCAGCTTAATATTTTATTAAGCCTTTATTGCTGTGAGCTATGAAAAATGGGTTTTCGAAACCGGGTTTTCCGTAGTAAAGAGGTGTTTTTGTTAAGAGATTTGTAACGTTACCGCCTGCGCCTAAAAGTATGGCATGACCTGCTGCTGTATCCCACTCCATGGTGCGGCCTAATCTTGGATAAAAGTCAGCTTCACCATTTGCAACAAGACAAAATTTTAAAGATGAGCCTGCATTTTTGTAATTTGATACAGGGTAGTTAGCGATATATTCGTTCGTTTCGCTATTGATATGTGATTTTGAGGCTACCACGGTTAAAGCGCATGCATTGGGAGTTGACACTCTAAGCGGTTTATTTATTACTTTTCCTGTTTTAGCCGATGATTTTATGATTTCGTAAGCTTTTCTATTATGATCAGTTGAAAATAATCTTTTAAGTGCTGGAGCGTATACAATGCCGTGGGTTGGGGATCCATTTTGAATGTACGCAATATTGACTGTGAATTCTCCAGTATTATTAATGAATTCTTTAGTTCCATCTAGGGGATCAACTAAAATAAATTTGTCTGTTTTCAGATAGTGGCTTTCTAACCTTTCTTCCGTAACTACTGCGACATCTGGAAATGCCTCTTTTAATCCTTGATATATAATGGTGTCTGCTGCTTTATCAGCATTTGTAACGGGACTAGCGTCATTTTTTTGTTCAATTGAAATATTACCGTTTGAATACATCTCCATAATTGCATCACCAGCTTGTAATGCTAAATTCCGAAATACTTGAGTCAAACGAATGTAGTCCAAATTTTATTACTCTCTTTAAATTTAACTAGTGTTCGTACGGTTTTAATTTTGTCTCCCCAAATTTAGCTAAGAGGTCAAGTAGCTTTATACAATTACCACTGATAAATTAAATTTAGTATAAAATACGAGACATGGTTGAAGGATTGCTAAACGCTACTTATATACACCTCGATTGAATTGTAACCAGGAAGGGCTAAATGGTGAGTTAAATTTGAGTATGTTCAAATTTTGAAGTGCCATGGAGATAATGAGGAAAAGTAATGGGTAAAGTAATTGGAATTGACTTAGGAACTACTAATAGCTGCGTCGCTATAATGGATGGTTCTCAGCCGCGCGTTATAGAAAATGCGGAAGGAGCTAGAACAACCCCATCTATCGTGGCATTTTCAGATAAGGAGAAGTTGGTAGGTCAGCCAGCCAAACGTCAAGCTGTTACGAACCCAACAAATACTGTATTTGGAGTGAAGCGCCTGATTGGCAGACGTGTTGATGACTCCAATTTGGAAAAAGACAAGAAAAACCTTCCCTTTAATGTCATTGATGGTGGTAATGGAGACGCCTGGGTTGAAGCTCAAGGCGAGAAATACAGTCCATCTCAAATTTCTGCTTTCATATTGCAGAAAATGAAAGAGACAGCAGAGGGTTATTTAGGTGAAGAGGTGTCTCAGGCCGTTATCACAGTTCCTGCTTATTTCAATGATGCGCAAAGGCAGGCAACAAAAGACGCTGGCAAAATTGCGGGGCTTGAAGTTCTTAGGATTATAAACGAACCAACCGCTGCTGCTTTGGCCTATGGTTTAGATAAAAATGAAAGCAAAACAATTGCAGTTTATGATTTAGGTGGTGGAACATTTGATGTTACAATTCTAGAAATTGATGATGGACTATTTGAAGTAAAATCGACAAACGGTGACACTTTCCTCGGTGGTGAAGACTTTGACATGAGGATCGTTAATTACCTTGCAGATGAATTCAAAAAGGAGAATGGACTCGATTTAACAAAGGATAAAATGGCGCTTCAACGTTTAAAGGAAGCAGCAGAAAAGGCTAAAATTGAACTTTCCTCTGCTAGTCAGACAGAAATTAACCAACCATTTATCTCTATGGATTCTAGCACTGGCCAACCATTGCACATGGTCATTAAACTAACTAGAGCTAAGCTGGAAAGTTTAGTTTCCGACTTGATTAAGGCTTCAATAAAGCCATGTCAGGCCGCTTTGAAAGATGCGGGCTTGTCTACGTCTGATATAGACGAAATAGTTCTTGTCGGCGGAATGACACGTATGCCAAAAGTGATGGAAGAGGTTACTAAATTTTTTGGTAAAGAGCCTCACAAGGGCGTTAACCCAGATGAAGTTGTGGCGATGGGTGCAGCCATTCAGGCTGGTGTGCTTCAGGGTGATGTTAAAGATGTTGTGCTTTTGGATGTTACTCCTTTATCTCTTGGAATAGAAACTCTGGGCGGAGTTTTTACTAGATTAATCGATCGAAATACAACTATTCCAACTAAAAAATCTCAAGTGTTTTCTACAGCTGAAGATAATCAAAATGCTGTGACAATTCGTGTTTTTCAAGGAGAGCGCGAAATGGCTACAGACAATAAGATTCTCGGGCAATTTAATTTAGAAGATATTCCCCCAGCGCCTCGTGGAATGCCACAGATAGAGGTCACCTTTGATATTGACGCTAATGGTATTGTGTCTGTTTCCGCAAAAGATAAGGGTACCGGAAAGGAGCAAAATATAACTATTCAGGCTTCTGGTGGACTTTCGGACGAAGACATTGAGAACATGGTCAAGGATGCAGAGGAAAATGCAGAAGCGGACAAAGAACGGCGAGAGTTGATTGAAGCAAAGAACCAGGCAGAAAGTTTGATTCATTCTACGGAAAAGTCAATGGAAGAGCACAGTGACAAGGTAGATCCGACAACTATTGAAGCGATTGAACTAGCTATTTCAGCATTAAAGGAAGAATTAGAAACCGAGGATGCCGGAAAAATTAAATCAGGCATTCAGAATGTAACAGAAGCAGCAATGAAATTAGGTGAAGCAATATACAAAGCCAGTCAAGAAGATGGAGAAAATGCTGATAAAGAACCTGGTAGTGCTGATTTTGACGACAACATTGTTGATGCTGATTTTGAAGATCTCGATGATGAAAAACGTTCTTAACGGAGAAATGCTTTTTGATAGCGAACGTTAGGTTGATGGCCATAGACCTTGGAAGGGACATTTTTTATGTCAAAGCGTGATTACTACGACGTATTGGGTTTGCAAAAAGGTTCCGCGCCAGATGCCATAAAAAAGGCCTACCGGACTAAAGCGAAGGAACTTCATCCGGATCGGAATTCAGACAACCCTAATGCTGAGTCTCAGTTCAAGGAAGTTAACGAGGCTTATGAAGTCTTAAAAGATGCCGATAAAAAGGCTGCATACGATAGATATGGTCACGCTGCTTTCGAAGGTGCAGGAGGGCAAGGTTTTGGTGGCGGTGGAGACTTTTCCAGTGCCTTTTCTGATGTTTTTGATGATCTTTTTGGTGATTTCATGGGTGGCGGCCGTGGCAGCAGGAAACAACAGTCACGAGGATCAGACTTACGCTATAATTTGTCAATTTCTCTGGAAGAGGCCTTTGCAGGACTGCAAAAGACTATTAATATTCCTTCTACGGTTACATGTGGGTCGTGCAACGGGACCGGCGCTGCTGGGGGGTCTTCGCCTACTACTTGTCCGACGTGTTCTGGATTAGGCAAGGTTAGGGCCACTCAAGGTTTCTTTACTGTTGAAAGAGGCTGTCCAACTTGTTCAGGAGTGGGACAGATCATTAAAAATCCATGCTCTTCATGTGGAGGTCAAGGTACACAGAAGAAAGATAAGGCACTAAGTGTAAATGTTCCACCAGGTGTTGAAACTGGAACACGAATTCGCCTTGCGGGTGAAGGTGAGACAGGACCCCGAGGTGGTGCGTCTGGTGACCTATATATCTTTATAGAAGTTTCAAAGCATAAAATTTTTGAACGGGACGGCCTAAACCTTTTCTGTAGAGTGCCGGTCTCAATGGCAAAAGCTAGTTTGGGTGGAGAGGTGGAAGTTCCAACAATCGATGGTGGTCGGAGTAGAGTTCGAATACCGGCAGGTAGCCAGTCTGGTCGTCAAATGAGGTTAAAGGGTAAAGGTATGCCTGCTATAAAAGCAATCCAGAAAGGTGATATGTTTATTGAGATGGCAGTTGAAACGCCTGTAAACCTAACTACCAAACAAAAAGAATTATTACAGGAGTTTGAAGAGCTTTCGGAAGATAATAATCCTGAGACAAATAGTTTCTTTTCGTCAGTTAAGACTTTTTGGGAGTCTATGAAGGGTTAGTTTTGCTACTGACCTTTTCTTTCATAGATAAATTTCTATCTTTTATCAATGTCCATAATACAGACTAATAGTTCCTTTTTCTTCCTGTAATAGAAAATCCCTTTATTCTGAATATTGGTGAAATAGCTCTAAACTCAAAAATGATGAATGATAAGATACTGAAAATAATATTGATTAGTATTACAGCGTATTAGTAATAACTTGGTATTCGAACATTCTTGGTATATTTTCTAGTAACTACAAAGTCTTAGGTGGTAAACTCGCCCAGTTTCAGGATAATAAGGAATGGAAAACAAATTATTTGAAATACAGGAAGAGGAAGATTTAGGAATCGTTCTTTCGGATGGGTGCAGGTTATCTTCTCGGATCTGGATTCCAAAAGATAGCGAAGTTCATCCCATACCAGCAATCTTAGAGTATTTGCCGTACAGAAAAAGAGATGGGACCGTTGCGCGCGATTGTCTGACCCATCCATATATTGCGTCGCATGGATACGCATGCGTAAGGGTTGATATGCGAGGGAATGGCGATAGTGATGGCATAATGGAGGATGAGTACACAGAGTTAGAGCTAAGTGATTGTTTAGAGGTTATTAATTGGTTAGCAGCCCAGAGCTGGTGTAACGGAAAAGTTGGAATGATGGGTATTAGCTGGGGTGGTTTTAACTCTTTACAAATTGCAGAACTCGCGCCTGAGCCTTTGAAAGCAATAATCACACTATGTTCTACGGTTGATCGATATGCAGATGATATTCACTATAAAGGTGGATGCCTATTAAATGAAAATTTAGGTTGGGGATCGACCATGTGGTCCTACTCATCTAGGCCTCCCGATCCAATGCTTGTTGGGGATGCGTGGGCTACTATGTGGGACCAGCGCTTGAAAGCAGAGCCATTTTTACCCATAAAATGGCTGAAGCATCAAACTCGCGATAATTACTGGAAGCACGGCTCTGTTTGTGAAAATTATGATGGGATAAAGGCAGCTGTTCTCGCTATAGGTGGTTGGGGTGATGCGTACAAAAATGCAGTGTCGCATTTGGTATCTAATATAAAGTCACCCGTCAAAGGTATAGTTGGACCATGGGTCCATAAGTATCCTCACTTCGCAGTTCCTGAACCTAAAATAGGGTTTTTACAAGAAGCTCTTAGATGGTGGGACCGATGGTTGAAAGATATACAAACGGGAGTAGAAAAAGATCCAATATATACTGTTTATTTGATGGATGGTGTTAGACCCCAATCTTGGTATGCCGAAAGACTGGGAGTGTGGGTTAATGAAGATAACTGGCCTGATGGCCCGAAGATGAGTACCTTTAGTTTAGCTGAGAATTCTAAACTTGCTGAATATCATATAACTCAAGATCTTAATGATATTGTCTGTTCACCACAAGATTGTGGTTTAGATGGAGGCGAATACTGCGCAATATGGCTTGGCCCAGAAATGCCTGGAGATCAAAGAAAAGATGATAGTTACTCGCAGTGTTACGATAGCGAAGCTTTAAATGATAGACTTGATATTATTGGGGCACCAGTTATTAGGCTAAAGATTAAAAGTAATGTTAAGTCCGGACAGGTTATAGTTAGGCTCAATCACATTCATCCTGACGGAGCATCGACAAGAATAACTTATGGTTGCTTGAATTTATCGCATCGAAATGGTCATGAAAAAATCTCTGATATTGTTCCAAACGAATTGATGGATATTGAAGTTATCCTCGATCAAATCGCCTATAGAGTTCCTGAGGGTCACAAAATACGAGTATCAATCTCTAATTGTTACTGGCCTCTCCTTTGGCCGATGCCTGATAATGGTACGCTAACTCTCGTTCAGGGCAAATTTGATCTACCAATTTCATCACACGGAGATTTAGATGAACGTAAATTCCAACCTGCTGTTGTGGGGGAACCGTGGAAGATTAAATCTCTAAGAGAAGGGGGTAATCAAAGGAATGTGAACCGTGATTCAAAATCTGGAATTGTTACTACAGAAATAATTGATGATTTCGGTAAAAGAATGGACCAGGAGCATGGTCTTATTACAGGTTCTACTGCTAGGGAATGGTGGTCGATACATCCCGATGATCCACTTTCTGCTCACGGCCGCACACATTGGACGGAAGTAATTGAAAGAGCAGACTGGTCGGTTAGGACTGAGACTTATGCAGAAATGTGGAGTGACTATGAAACCTTTTACCTCAAAGCCTCTCTTATGGCTTTTTATAATGGTGATTTAGTATTTGAAAAGGAATTTAACGAAGAAATTCAGAGGCTAGGACACTAGGAAATTGATAATATCTTAAATATTACAATTGAAAACATTTCATAAATGTCTTAAGCGCAGCGGTGTAACGGTTAGCTTTGCATATTTTTGCGCTAAACCCACAAAATTTGCACCAATGTTGAAGATTGAAAGGTTAACTTTAAATGTCACGAACCGCCGACCCAGACATATTGTATACAATTGTAGACGAAGCGCCAGAACTTGCTAGTGCTTCTTTACTTCCAATAGTTCGCTCTTTCGCAGCATTGGCAGGTATCAATATTGGAAGCAAGGATATTTCTCTAGCAGGAAGAATCAAGGCGACTTTTAGTAATTACTTAAAAGAAGACCAAAAACAACCCGATGGTCTAAAAGAACTTGGTCAAATAGTTCAAAATCCCAATGCCAATGTAATTAAACTTCCAAATATATCAGCTTCTGTACCACAGCTGGTGTCTGCAATAAAGGAGTTGCAGTCACAAGGGTTCGCAATACCTGATTATCCCTACGAACCAATAACAGATCATGAAATCAGCGTACGAAAGCTCTACGATACAATAAAGGGGTCAGCTGTTAATCCCGTTTTACGGGAGGGAAATTCAGATCGCCGCGCAGCTAAAGCAGTAAAAAAATATGCAATGGCCAATCCCCATTCCATGGGAAAATGGAGCTCAAGTTCTGCGACCCATGTTTCGTCAATGAACGGGAACGATTTTTTTGATAATGAAAAGTCTGGTACTATCCAAGAAAGTCAGGTTGGTTTTGCAAGAATTGAATTTACTGACTTAGAGGGAAATATCGAGAATTTAAAGACAGACATTAAATTAGACTATGGTACAGTTGTAGATGCAACGTTCATGTCTGTAGCAGATCTTCGCGCTTTTCTGTCGCATGAAATTAAAGAAGCAAAAAAGCAGAACGTACTTTTTTCTGTCCACCTAAAAGCTACTATGATGAAAGTATCTGATCCAATTATTTTTGGTCATGTTGTTTCTGTTTTTTTTAAAGATGTTTTCGAAAAATACAGCAAGCGACTAAATGAGCTGGGTGTGAACCCTAATTCAGGGCTTGGTGACATTTTAGACCGTGTTTCACACGATTCAGAAATCACCGAAGAGTTTAATGCTATAATTGAGCGACAAGCCGATTTGTATATGGTAGATAGTGACAGAGGAATAACAAATTTGCATGTCCCATCTGACGTTATAATAGATGCGTCTATGCCTGCCTTGATTAGAGCTGGTGGAATAGCGTGGGGTCCTGATGGGACTACTAAAGATACCAAGTGCATTATTCCTGACAATTCATACGCACCGGTTTATGAGGAAGCGATAAACTTTTTTAAGGAAAATGGTGCTTTCGACCCCTCAAGTTCAGGTACAGTTTCCAATGTGGGTTTGATGGCACAAAAGGCTGAGGAATATGGCAGTCACCCTACTACATTTGAAATTCCACGGGATGGGACTGTTCGGTATATTCTTGAAAATGGCGCAATCTTGCATGAGCATGAGGTTAAATCTGGTGATATTTGGCGGTCATGTTCTGTGAAAAAAGCTCCTATACTGGATTGGATTTCACTTGCTATAGAGCGTCAGGTTGCCACAGATGCGCAGGCGATATTCTGGCTTGACCAAAATAGGGCTCATGATGCGCAATTAATTCCTATTGTAACGCAGGTCTTAAATAAAAAAGGACTGTATGATAAATTTCAGATTATGTCACCAAGAGAGGCAACAAGGGCCACCCTTGAGACAATTACTAAAGGACAAGACAGCATTGCAGTTACTGGAAATGTTCTTCGAGATTACCTAACTGATTTATTTCCAATTTTAGAGCTGGGTACTTCAGCGAAGATGTTATCTATTGTAAAGCTAATGAATGGAGGGGGCCTCTTTGAAACTGGAGCTGGCGGCTCTGCTCCAAAACATGTCCAGCAATTACAACAAAAAAATCATTTAAGATGGGATAGCTTGGGTGAATTTTGTGCTTTAGGAGAGAGTTTTAATTTTCTGGCGGCTAATTTTGAAAATAAGAAAGCCGCAGCACTTGGATTAGCTATTGAAAAAGCGACGCAGGGAATATTGGATAACAATAAGTCTCCTAGTCGAAAGGTTGGTGAAATGGACAACCGGCACAGTCACTTCTTTTTTGCTATTTTTTGGGCTAAAGCCCTTTCTGAGCAACAACAAGACAGAGATTTAGCTGTAAGATTTACCTATGTATTTAATTTGTTAAAGGAAAATGAGACTAAAATTCTTAATGAATTAGACAGCACTCAAGGAGAAGAGGTTGATTTAGGCGGATACTATCATCCAGATAGAGAAAAGGTAGTCAAAATTATGCGTCCATCTCCAACAATGAATTCAATCATTGATGAAATACTCCCTAATATTGAGTTTCAATAATATGACAAATTTATAATTTTTATCGAATGCTAATTTTAAAATAAGGATCTGATGTGAATTACCCTCTAGATTATGACCCACCAAAAATTTGGAAATGGGAAGATGAAAATGGTGGGGCTTTTGCATCCATTAACCGTCCAATAGCAGGATCAACACATGATAAAACCTTACCTATTGGGCAACACCCGTTTCAACTATACTCTCAAGGAACTCCAAATGGTATTAAAGTCACTATTATGTTTGAGGAACTTTTAGAAATTGGTCATAGCGATGCAGAGTATGATGCATGGTTGGTTAGTATCAGTAAAGGGGAACAGTTTGGGTCAGATTTTGTTAATATTAATCCAAATTCAAAAATTCCGGCACTTTTAGATTATTCCGGGGATGAGCCTAAAAGGGTTTTTGAGTCGGGGGCCATACTTTTATATCTTGCTGAAAAATTTAATTCACTTCTGCCGACGCAAGACAATCGACGCACAGAAGTTCTTAATTGGCTTTTTTGGCAGATGTCTAGCACGCCCTACCTTGGAGGTGGGTTTGGTCATTTTTATGTATATGCACCTGTAAAAATACAGTATGCAATTGATCGCTATTCGATGGAAGTTAAACGTCAGCTAGATGTCCTTGATCGTGAGCTATCGAAAAAAGAATTTATAATTGGAGATGAATATACCATTGCAGACATATCAATATGGCCCTGGTATGGTCGATTAGTTTTAGGTCAACAATACGGTGCCGCTGATTTTTTACAAGTCAGTGAGTATCACAACGTCTTGCGGTGGGCAAAAATTTTAAGTGCAAGGCCTGCTGTAATGCGTGGTGAGCGTATCAATCGCAAATCAAAAATTCCTAATCAGTATTTGCTTGAACGACACAGTAGCTCTGACTTTGAGGCACTTGATTTTGGCACTTAGAGAAAGAGAAGATATCTAATGCTCATATTTGTTTCTAAAAAATTAAATTACTGTATCTATTTCTTAGATACCTAAAAAGGTCTGTGTCACTTTTTTAGAAGATCTTAATTGAACTGATGATCCAGTCCAAACTATTTTTCCCCTGTGAATAATATTGTGATTATCGGAAATAGTTAACAAATCTTTCAAGTTTTTATCGATAATTAAAATTGGTATGCCGCTATCACGTATGTTCTTTAGGGCTGCCCAGATTTTTTTTCGAATTATGGGTGCAAGTCCCTCGGTTGCTTCATCTAATATCAAAAGTTTAGGGTTTGTTAGCAGAGCTCTTCCAATTGCCAACATCTGTTGCTCGCCTCCTGAAAGCAAATTACCCATGGATTTTGCTCGTGACTTCAGATTTGGAAAAAGCTCATAAACTCGTTCCAAAGTCCAAGTTATATTCTTCGTTTTGGTAAAGTTT
>Ga0160422_10000896_pt1 | contig 18378 bp, 12 predicted proteins | sample Fk160mmetaG_FD_108192 | JGI IMG/M metagenome (GOLD analysis project Ga0160422, IMG submission 108192) | Marine microbial communities from the Central Pacific Ocean - Fk160115 60m metaG | ecosystem: Environmental > Aquatic > Marine > Oceanic > Photic zone | place: The Central Pacific Ocean... | reverse complement strand
CTGGTCAATCCACGCCCTTATGATCGCCACCTCCTCCAGACTAAGCGGGTCCCCCTTGACTGGCATCCTCTCGTCAGGATCATTACTCAGGAGCAGCTTGACGAGCAGGCTTTTCCCACTGCTCCCTGAAACAACCGCAGGGCCACTGTCACCCCCTCCAACAAAGGCATGGATATGATCCATGTTAAACCCGCCTTTGCTTTTACCATTCGCGTGACACGTCGTACAACTTCTGGCCAGGATCGGTTTAACCTCTTGCGCAAAATCAACCTTGCGTGAGAGCGCCGGCGGCATTTCCCGGGGCGCGGTTTCGGCCTCGGCGGCCGCGTTGCCACCCCACAGTGCAACCACCGCTAAAGATAAAGGGATCAGGTGTCGAGGCATGATGGGTTGTGGCCCTTTAAACTCGACTTTGATACGGCAGGAATCCTGATTTGTCAGCTCGGATTCCCGTAGACTTTCCAGAAAGTAGTCCTGAGCCAACTCCCGTCCTTTTTTTCGTAGTCGAAGGCTGCACAGGATCCTCCACAGGCCCATGTCCTTACCCTCCTCGCTACTTCGATCCACGGGAGCGCATCGAAAGGATGCTGGTGCCATGGGTGACGATCCCACATCCCCCGGTAATAACCCGCTTGACCGGAAGGCCACTCTCAGGATCGTGGGTCAGAGGATCCTCCGTCATTTTCTGCTGCACTTCAAACCGCCGGGGCTTCTCATCAGCATTTTCTGGAATTGTCTCGTATACGTAGGTAGCCATCGGTCAGAGAGTCTCGTAAAGTTGCCGTTTAACTCACCACCCCAAGGGTATGGCATCAACCCGGGAACTAACAAACCGAATCTCCATGAAACTGGATAAGAAGGGCAGATTTATCGACGGGGATTTGAGAGGAGACCGGTTCTTCTGGCTCATAGTAGGCCTCCTGGCGCTGAGCGTCACCTGGTGGATCCTCGACTCAGGCGGGTCTGAACCGGGCACCCGAACAGGGCACGTGCTCTCGCAGGACCTCACCGAAATCTCCGGTATTGTCCTCAGCAGGCGCAACGTCGGAGTGATATGGGCCCATAACGATTCCGGGGGTGAAGCCAGGATCTTCGCTATGGATACAGAGGGCCGTTCTCTCGGAGTGTTTCCGCTGGAAGGCGCCACTGCCATAGACTGGGAGGATATCGCCATCGGGCCAGGCCCGTCACCAGAGAAGGATTATCTCTATGTTGCGGATACTGGGAATAACGACTTATCCCGCCAGAATATCACCATCTACCGAGTTCCGGAGCCGCCAGTCTCCACGACTGCTCCGTTGCAAGAGTCGGAGCTCGGCGGCGTCCAAGTCCTGCCCATGCGATTTCCCTCTGAACCTCGAGAGTGCGAGACCCTCCTGGTTCATCCGGAGAATGGGGACATTTACCTCGTGACAAGGAGCCGTAACGGGAGCGCGAGGGAACATGCATCGATTTTCCACGCACCCGGGCCTCACAGAGAAGGTCGGCTACGGACTCTCCAATTCCTTACCAGCTTTCCGGCCCCAGCCGGCATCAGAGGCGGAGACATATCCTCCGATGGTCGCATGGTCGTTCTCCGGAGCCATTCAAGGAGGCACAGAGCCGGAGCACTTCTCTGGGAACGGACCAACCTCGATCGACCACTACACGATATCTTCCGGCACCAACCAACCCACATTACGCTCCGTAGCGAGGTCCAGGGGGAATCGATTTCATTCTCGGCGGACGGAAAGTTCTTATTCACAGTGAGCGAGGGAAGGATGGCCCCGATTTACCGTTTTGAAGTTCCGCACGCAGCTGGAACTGCTGGTTCCCTGTAATTCTGAAACACCCTTTTTATAAGAGTTCATTTGAACACGTATGAACGTGGAGAAAGCTGGAGGCTTTGCTGATGGTCATGTCTCCCGAGAGACCTAAGATAGCTTAACCAAACCCATTGGAATTAATGCTGCCATGCTGACCATTGCCGCTCAAAAGGGAGAAGCCTTCTGCGACGGGATGACTCGCCGTGGGTTCCTCAGGATCGGCGGCCTCGGACTGGGTGGGGCGTCCTTACCGAAACTGCTGCAGGCTGAATCAGCGACCTACCGTAAACCCCGCGATCACAAGGCTGTGATCATGATCTTTCTCGCAGGTGGACCTCCCCATCAGGATATGTGGGACCTCAAGGGAGAGGCCCCTTCTGAGGTTCGTGGAGAGTTCAATCCCATCGGGACGAACGTTCCCGGTATTGAAATCTGCGAACTCTTCCCCCAGATGGCCAAGATGATGGACAAGTTTTCCATCATCCGATCAATGGTCGGAGCCGGAGGCGGTCATGATGCCGTGCAGTGCCTCACCGGGCGGAAGCCTCAGGGTCCGCAACCTCCGGGAGGGTGGCCCAGCATCGGGTCTGTCCTCTCAAAACTTTCCGGCCAGACCAGTCCCGGTGTTCCCTCTTTCCTCGGACTGTCACCGAAGTGCAAACATGACCAGTGGGGCGATCCGGGACAGCCTGGTTTCCTCGGCCCATCCCATGCTGCCTTCTCCCCCTTTCGCGGAGGAGGCAAGGAAGACATGGTCTTACAAGATATCAGCATAGAGCGCCTCGCTGACCGGAGGGCGTTGCTGAGACCCTTTGATAAGTTCCGGCGTGACGCAGACCGATCGGGTGCGATGGAGGGACTGGATACCTTCACCGAGCAGGCATTTGGAGTATTAACCTCAAGTCGCCTCGCCAGGGCTTTGGACCTCGGCACGGAAGACCCAAAAATTGTTGCGAGGTACGGTAAGGGAACGGACAAACTGACCGCAGATGGCCCTTGGAAGCGACTGGACCAGTTTCTGATGGCACGAAGGCTCGTGGAAGCCGGCGCCCGCTGTGTGACCCTTGGGTTCAGCCGCTGGGATTGGCACGGCGGCAATTTCAAGCGCGCCCGGGAGGATTTCCCACTGCTCGATCAGGGAATTACTGCGCTGGTTGAGGATCTGCATGCCCGCGGCATGGACAAGGATGTCAGCGTCATCGTGTGGGGCGAGTTCGGGCGCACACCCAAAATCAACAAGGATGCGGGTCGGGATCACTGGCCGAAGGTCTCCACCGCCCTGCTCGCTGGAGGGGGAATGAACCATGGGCAGGTGATCGGATCAACGACCCGCGACGGCGGAGAAGCAAATAGTCGTCCAGTCGAATTTCCGGAAGTTTTCTCCACCCTTTATCACGCTCTTGGTATCGATGCGCGACGCACCACCGTAAACGATCTTTCCGGCCGACCCCGTTTTCTTGTCGAAAGTGAGCATGCCCCGATTCCTGAACTTGTTGGATAGTCCCGTCTCCCCGGCCGTGAAACCCCTGATTTTTCCCCTCTCCTGCCTCTTCCTGTTGTGGACTGCCCAACAGGGTGCAACTGAGGAAGCGGGAGATAACGGAGTCCTGGTCACAACCGGGAGCAGTTCTGCCCGGGTTCCCGGTCTCGCTCCACTACGATGGAGCAGCGATGGAGACATCCTCCTCAAGGGACCGCATGACGTGCACCAGCTGGTTCTCACTCACCGTCAAAATGATGGGGAGGATGATGTGACCGCAATTGCGACCTTCTTCGTGGAGCCTCCCGGAGTGGTGACTGTATCACCCGACGGCCTCATTCGTGTCAACGGCAATGGTAGTGCCACCATCACCGCCAAACACGCGGCCGGACAGCTGTCGCGAACGGTCAAGGTCAGTCAGGCGGACGACCTTCTTCCGATCAGCTTTCCGAATGAAATCGTTCCCATTTTTACCCGTCACGGCTGTAACGGAGGTGGATGTCACGGAAAGGCGGAGGGCCAGAATGGCTTCAAACTTTCGCTCCTCGGTTACGAACCGCAGGACGACCATGGCTATCTGGTCCGGGAAGGACTCGGGAGACGCATATTCAGGGCCTCACCCGGGCGCAGCCTGCTCCTTCTCAAGGGGAGCGGAGAGCTTCCTCATCAGGGGGGATCCCGGCTCAGCAGGGGCAGTGATGACTACAATGCAATTGTGCGCTGGATTCGACAGGGCCTCCCATACCAATCAGAGGGCGATCCTTCGGTTAGCCGTATATCCGTTGAGCCTCGAGAGCGTCTGACCCGGGCGAGAGCAGTTCAACAACTCCGGGTTGTTGCACACTTCAGTGACGGTTCCAGTAAGGACGTTACCCGTATTGCCCAGTATGAGGCAAACGACGAGGACATGGCAATCGTCAGCGACAAAGGGCTTGTGACCATGCAAGAGCGCACCGGAAGCACCTCCGTCATGATCCGATTCCAAGAGCATGTGGATGTATTCCGGGCAACAATTCCTCTGGGAGCTCCGGTAGAGAACCTGCCGCCATCCAACAACCTCGTGGATCAGCACATCTTTGCCAAGCTCCGCACCCTTGGCCTCCCTCCCTCGCAGGCAAGCGAAGATTCCACCTTTCTCCGGAGAGCCACTATCGACATCGCAGGTCGACTTCCAACGCTGGAAGAAACAGATGAATTCCTTGACGACACCGATCCTGAGAAACGACAACGCAAGGTTGACCAGCTGCTTGCCAGTACGGACTACGCAGACTATTTCGCGGGGAAATGGGCGGCAATCCTTCGCAATAAACGTAGCTCACCTCACCACGCCCGTGGCAGCTTTGCCTTTCACTCGTGGATCCGAAATGCCCTACATCACAATCTTCCATACAACGCATTCGTCAGGCAATTCGTCGCGGCCTCCGGAGAAGTCGGAGAGAACCCTCCGGTCATCTGGTATCGTACTGTCAAGGACAGCAAGGAGCAGCTTCAGGATGTTGCGCAGATCTTCCTCGGCCAGCGCCTGCAATGTGCCCAGTGCCACCACCATCCCTACGAGAAATGGAGTCAGGACGATTATTACGGTTTCGAGGCCTTCTTCTCAAAGGTCGGCCGCAAGCCGGGCGCTCAGCCGGGCGAGGAAGTGATCTTCAACAAAATCGGTGCCGCCAGCGCAAGGAACCCCCGCAGCGGACGCGCGCTCTCTCCAAAACCCCTTGGCGGGGAAGAACTCATTCTCGCAAATCATCACGATCCCCGGGATTCCCTCGCAGACTGGATGACCAACGAAAGTAATCCCTTCTTCGCCCGGATGCTGGTGAACCGCTACTGGAAGCATTTCTTCGGTCGCGGGATCGTGGATCCGGAAGACGACATGCGTGTCACCAACCCTCCAACTCATCCTGATCTTCTTGATTCTCTCGCCCGGAGCTTTGTGGAAAGCGGATACGACCTGAAGGGCCTTGTGAGAACGATCTGTAACAGCAGGACCTATCAACTCAGTTCCATTCCCAACGAACACAATCTCGATGACAGGCAGAATTACTCCCGGTTCTATCCCCGTCGTCTTCCCGCCGAAATTCTGCTCGATGGAATCAATAGCGTGACCAACGCCAAGGAGAAGTTTAATGGACAGCCTCAGGGAATCCGCGCGGTCCAGCTGCCAGATGATCAGTTCACCAAGGAATCCTATTTTCTTTCGGTATTCGGACGACCTGACATGAACAGCGCCTGCGAATGTGAACGTGCAGATGATGTCAACCTCGCGCAGGCCCTGCACCTCGTCAATTCCACAAACATCCGGAACAAACTCGCTTCCGAAGACGCAAGAGCTGCCCTTCTGGTCAAAAATGGTGAAGCCAGCGTCGAAGCGCGTATCAGCGAATTGTATCGCCGGGCGTTTTCGCGCGCACCCGGACCGGAGGAGCTCACAATCGGGGTGCAATACCTCAAGCGAAAGCGAACCCCGCCTGATCCCTCGACCCTGAGCGAGGACCAGAGAAAAAACGCACGCTCTCCCGAGGCCATGGCGCGTGAGCCCTATGAAGATCTCATCTGGGCTCTTCTTAATACCAAGGAATTTCTCTTTAACCACTGAAGGGCCATCTGGCATGACGGGCCCAAAAATCAAAAGTCGACTCATCTTCACCACCCTCTTTCTCGGTGGGGTCCCGCTAGCGACCGCCCAGCTGCCACATCCCGACCTGCAAACGATCTTCCCCCAGGGCGCCCAAGCAGGACAGACAGTAGAAGTAGCTATTGGGGGAAGTGAACTCCAGGAAACCACCGGGTTACTTTTTTCGCACCCGGGCATCAGGTGCGAGCAGATCCCGGTAGCCGCCACCGAATTCCACCCACCGGGACACAAGGCGCTTAACTACCGGGTTTCCGTAGCGCCTGACGTCGCACCCGGAATCTACGAAGTGGTCGCAGCAACCCGCCTTGGGATGACCGCGCCACGCGCGTTCGCGGTCAATTCCTTTCCAGAAAAGGTTCACCGCGCCAACCATTCTCCGGAATCAGCGGAAGAACTCCCGCTCAACACCGTAATGAATGGACATGCCGATGCCGCTGCGGTGGACCACTACAAGATCAGCCTCAGTGAGGGACAGCGGGTGATCATCCGGTGTGAGGCCGAGAGTATCGACTCACGGATGGATGGGACAATCTCAATAGCAAACAGCAGCGGGCATGAGTACAATCGAGATCGTGACACAACCGGACGGGACCCTCTTCTCGATTTCACTGCGCCCAAGGATGACGTCTACCTTCTCAAGGTCTACGATTTCACTTACGCGGGAGGAGCTCATTACCCCTACCGACTTATCGCCACCGATGCGCCACACATTGACTTCATCGACCCTCCAGCCGGAATTTCAGGCACATCGACAAAATTCAAGATCTATGGCCGTAATCTGCCGGGGGGCAGCACCGGTGAGGGGGTCCGACTAGGCCGGGCCGAACTGGAGAGTATCGAGGTTGAGATTCCCCTGGCCGAAAACAAAACCCTCGGACTGAACCCGGGAGAGGTTCACTCCTCACTGGTTCCCGGAATGACGTGGTGCCTCGATTCGAATGGTAGAAGGTCAAATCCTGTCCGGATTGGATTCTCCATCGCTCCGGTAATCCAGGGAGCGGAGGGACAGGAGCAGACAATTCTTGTTCCAAGTGAAACCCACGGACGCTTTGATACCAAGGGAGACCTCGACCACTATCGTTTCCAGGCCAAGGGCGGACAACCTCTCTGGATAGAATGCATTGCAAGCCGAATTCGGAGAGGCTCTGATCCCGTTCTTTGGATAGATCAGATCACTGTGGACGAGAAAGGTATTGAGCACTTCAAGGAAATAGCAGGTAACGATGACTCGGGAGGTAATCCGGGGGGAGCATCGTTCCCCTTCCGCAACCATGACTGCTCGCTGGTCTTCACCCCCCCGGTTGACGGCATCTACCGCCTCCGCCTGCACGACTACACCGGCGGCGGTGGCCCCGCGGATCTTTACCGCCTTCTCATCTGCACAGTCGCACCTGATTACGACCTGATCACCACCCCCTGGTATGCTGCCCCGGCGAAGGCTACTAAGGCTATCCCCCGTCATAGTGCGGTAATCCGACGTGGTGGCACGACGATCCTGCGGGTATTTGCAATTCGCAGGAACGGATTCAAGGGTTCCATTTCCCTTACCGTGGAGGGACTTCCTGCCGGAGTGGAGTGTCCCCCGGTCATCCTGCCATCAGGGCAGGATACAGCTTCTCTGATTCTCCATGGAACCCCGGAGGCCCACAACTGGCAGGGTTTCGTACGAGTCATCGGGACCGTCGGCGACGTGAGGCGGTCTGCCCGGCCCGGAACGATCTCGTGGTCCATCGGCAACCGGGATACCGAGTTCACCCGAGCGAGGCTGTCGCACCAACTTCCACTCTCCGTCACCGTCGATGAGCAGGCACCCATCGTCATTCAACCTGCCTCCGATCGCTATGAAGTAGCTCTCGGCGAAAAAATTGAAATCCCATTCAAGATCGAGAAGGCAATGAACTTGAAAGGTGAGCTGGTTGTTGCAGTTCATGGCCTCCCGCACTCAAAGCCTCCCTCGGTAAAACTGAAACAGGATGCCGTGGAAGGATCACTAGCATTGGCCTTTTCCACCAGCAACGAGTTCAAGGCAGCCCCCGGCAAATGGACATTCAGCCTCCGGGGTGAATGTACCATAAAACATCGGCACAACCTCTCTGCGGTGAAGATCGCTCAGGCGGAGGAAGATCGGATCATAGACCTGGAAAAAGAAGCGAAAGAGGAAGAAGCTCGAGCCAAGGCTGCGATCGCACCTGCCAAACAGGCCCTCCAGGAAGCAGAGAAAAACCTGGCCGCCGCCTCTGACACGGAAAAAGAATCTCTCGAGAGGGCAGTTGCAGAAAAAAAATCGTCGCTCGCAGAGGCAATGAGTTCCTCAGCTTCAGCCTCGGAAAAAGTAAAAAGAGTTACAGCTGCCAGAACGAGCACCTCTACCCACTTGAAGCAGGCTGGTGAAATCTCCAAGGAGAAGGACCGCAAACACGCAACCCACTCAAAATTGATCACTGTCGTGGTCAAACCCGCCACGAACGATCCTGACAAATGAGACCTTCCCTAATGTTCCGCTTTCTGATCTCCGGACTTTACCTGGCAGCGACTCCGAACCTGTTAGCCAGCGAAGGCCTCCCGGTGGAAGAACTCACGCGTGAAACAAAAGTCGACTTCGCGACCGAGGTTGTACCCTTTCTGCGCAAGAACTGCTTTGCATGCCACAACGAACAAAAGGCAAAGGGTGATCTGAACCTGGAATCCCCGGAAGCCATGATCACTGGCGGAGATAGTGGCCCCGCTCTCGTTCCGGGAAAGCCCATGGAAAGCCTCCTCTTTCTCACTGCAGCTCATCTTGAGGAGGAATTCATGCCCCCGAGCAGTAACAAGTCGAATGCAGTGAATCTGAATCCTTCCGAACTTGCTCTCCTGAGGCTCTGGATCGAGCAGGGTGGTGAAGGAGCATCTTCTTCAATCCTTGCGGGGCCAATCGAATGGGAGCCCTTGGAAGGTGTCCATGCAAGTTATGCGGTTACCATTTCAGACGACTCCCGTTTTGCCGCTACAGGAAACGGCAATCGACTCTACGTCTATGACCTCCGCACGGGTCATCTTGAAGCAGAACTGGTTGATGAGGTCGCAAGTCCGGGAACGGCTCATCATGATCTCATTCATACTTTGGCCTTTAATCCAGAGGGAATCCTTGCCTCTGGTGGATATCGCTCGGTGAAAATCTGGGAGCGCAGCCTCATTGCCGCCACGGACCTTGAAATCCCCTCGCTGGAAGGAACTTCCGCGCTCTCCATCCACGTGGGGGGCACGCAGGCCGCCGCCGGCGATAACACGGGTCACGTCGCGCTCGTTGATATCAGCCAGTCCACTACTCCAGTCGTTTTCAAGGTGCATGAAACCACCGTTAAAGCTCTTCGGCTCTCTTCTGACAGAAGGCATCTTTTCACCACCTCTGACGACAAGACCGTGGCGCGGGTAGACCTTTCGGATACATCCCGGATTTCAAGAGTCGATCTGCCCTCTGGCGGACGAAGCCTTGCGCTACTTGAGGACGGAACCAAACTCGCCGTGGGCTGCGCTGATGGCATCATTCGAATCATTGCTATCAGTGGGTTCAACCCGGATGCGGGTGAACTCGCAGAGCCCACGGCGCCAACGGAGTGGAAAACCGAGGGAGAGGTTCTGGCCCTTTCCTCCATTGGTGCGCCTGAGGCTCAAGTTCTCTCGGCGACCACCGCGGGAAGCATCCAAGTGTGGGATGCATCCGGAAAAGTCATTCGGACCTTCAGTCACGGCAGCGCCATCTCTACGGTGGCCATTGATGAGGGAACCGGTCAGATCGCCGCCGCGGGGGAGGATGGAGTGATCAGGATCTGGTCTGCCGTGGATGGCAAGCTCCAGCATGAACTCAAGGGAGATCTGGATTTCCAGCAGCAGCGTGGTCGTGCCGGTCAGGATCTAGAGCTGGCCAGACGCGTCGCGGAACTACGAGGGAAACAAGTGGAAGAGACAACCAACCTGCTGGATCAACTTAAGACCAAGGCTGAGGCCGAGGATAAAAAGGTTGCGGAGGCTCAGAAGGATCTACAGGCCAAGCAAGCAACTGCATCCCAGAGAGAACAGGAAAGTGAGACTGCAAAAAAACGGGTTACGGAACTCAAGTCGAGCGGTGACCCCGGTCTTGAGGCAGCAGAGGGTGCCGCCAAGAAAGCCTCGGAGGAATCGACCAAAGCCGAAAACGAACGCGTCACCGCCGACCGTAACCTGCGCAACGCGGAACGATCCCGGGATCTTCTGGTAAAAGATACTGCCCGAGCCGTCCAGCGACTCGAGGATGCGGAATCCTCCTCCATGGAAGCGGGTCAAGCACTCGCTGCGACGGAAAAGATGGTCCAGGAATTGGAGCAGAAAGCCGCTCAGCTCAAACCGTCCACCGTTCGAGCTCTCAACTTTTCTGCGGACGGCACCACGCTTGCAGTCAGCACTGATGAGACAGGACTTCGTCTCTGGAGCACCGACACTGGACAGCCTCTCGATATCATCCATCCTGCTCCGGTTTCTGCCGTCATATTCGGCCCGGATGACCAGATTCTTGCTTCCACATCGAGCAAGGGCCTTCTCCACTGGAACCGGACAACCCAGTGGAAAATCCGCAGAACACTTGGAGATCAAAATCGTGAGGACCCTTTCCCCGGGCGGGTTTTGTCTCTGGCCTTTCACCCTGACGGCCACCTGCTCGCAACCGGTTCTGGAGTTCCTTCTCGAGACGGATCCCTGAGCCTGTGGAATCTTTCCGACGGCCAGCGAAAAGGAGTCATCAAGGCCCATCAGGATACGATTACGGGTCTGGCTTTCTCTCCTGATGGTCGAAGAATCGCCTCATCTTCCACAGACCGCTACATCAGGATACACACTGTCGATACCTTGGAGATGCAGGACCAACTAGAGGGACATACCAGTCATGTTCTGGATGTTGCTTGGAGTGCCGATGGACAGACCATCGCCTCTGCCGGAGCAGATCATGTTGGAAAACTTTGGGACGTCGCCACCAAAAAGCAGAAAAAAACCGAGTCCGGATTTAAGAAAGAACTAACAACGATCGCATTCGTTGGAATCGGTGAAACCATCGTAATGGGCGGCGGAGACAAGATTCTTAAAACCTCAGGGCAGAATCTACCAGGCATCGACGAGTCCATCTATGATGCTGCAGTCAGCCCCGACGGGTCCATTATCCTTGCGGGAGGAGAGAGCGGAACCCTCAGGATCTGGCAGGCCAGTGACCGAAAACTTCTCTACTCCTTTCCTCCAGCAGGCAAGGCCCCTTCCGAGACGGCGTCCAAATGATCACCTTTGCTGACTCCAGCCCATACAGTCGCCGCTCGTTCCTGCAGGTAGGAAGCCTCGGGCTGGGTGGCCTCTCGCTCTCCCAGTTGATGGGCTGGAGAGCTTCCGCTGCGAAAGCAGGAATTCCGCTCAAGAACAAATCGGTGGTCTTCCTCTTCATGCACGGTGGGCCACCTCAACAGGAGACCTTTGATCCTAAAATGGAAGCCCCGGCCGAGATCCGCAGCTCCACCGGAGAAGTTAAGACCACCATTCCCGGGGTTACCTTCGGTGGCACGTTCGAAAAACTGGCTGAGCGGGCTAGGAGGCTGGCCATCGTCAGATCCTACACCACTGGAAACGGGAATCACGATATAAAGCCTATCGTCGGCAAGGATTCTCTGGGGGCTAACATTGGCTCACTCTATGCACGGGTCGCCGGCGCCAATGTTCCAGCAACCGGCATGCCTCGAAACGTCGCTCTTTTCCCACGGGCCATCGACGCCGGTTCCCAAGAGCGCGTCAAACAGTTCGGCAACTTCCTCGCCCACGGCACGGTGGGTTCCTCCTGCGCACCCTTTGCTCCTGGCAGCACGAAAAATGACCTCCAGGGTGACATGACGATGTGGATGTCGAGACAACGCCTTGAGGACAGAATGTATCTTCTCGACAAGATTGATGGACTCAAGAGAGCACTTGACCATGGCGCCGCCGATGGGCTCGGTGAGCTACAGAAGCAGGCGGTCAACATGATCACCGGGGGCATTTCCGAGGCATTTGATCTCTCTAAAGAAGACCCCCTGACCATCGCCCGTTACGATACCGCAGCTCTGATTAATCCCAACTCAATCAGTAAATCATGGAACAACCATCGGAATTACAGAGACCATGGGCAAACCCTCGGCAAACTCATGCTGCTGGCCCGCCGCCTCTGTGAGCGGGGAGCCGGGTTCGTAACGGTCACCACCAATTTCGTTTGGGACTTCCACTCCGATAAAAATAATGCCGGCGCCGCGGAGGGAATGGATTATTGTGGCATTCCATTCGACCATGCTGTGTCGGCCTTTCTGGATGACCTTGAGGACCGCGGACTGAGTGATCAGATTCTTCTCGTGTGCTGTGGGGAAATGGGTCGAACACCTAAGCTTCAGAAAAATGGGGGCCGGAATCACTGGGGGCGACTCGCTCCTCTGATGCTTGCGGGTGGAGGGCTCCGGATGGGGCAGGTCATCGGCGAATCCTCTCCCGATGCAGGAGAACCGGCTTCCAATCCCGTCACAAATGAGAATCTCATCGGAACAATATTGCACACCCTCTTGGATGTGGGAGAGGTTCGCCTGATGGAAAATCTTCCCCGAGACGTCCATCAACTGGTGACGACTGCTCCTACGATCAAGGGACTTGGCTGAGCACGGCAGATTACTGGGTCGCCAGAACTCTCCCGCCCGGGTATACTGCGTCTAGATGAACGGCATTGAAGACAAGCGCATTCTGGTAACTGGGGCCAGTTCTGGAATAGGTCAGGCAATCGCCATCCGCCTCGCTGCAGAGGGTGGCCGGGTGGGAATCAATTATTTTCGGAGTCAGGAAGGGGCAGAGACAACGAGGAATGAAATCCAGAGTGCTGGCTCCCAGCACGCCCCCATCCTTCTCCGGGCCGATCTCGCCGAGGAGAAGGAGGTGGATGCCATGTTCGATCGATTCCTGGACGAAATGGGAGGAATCGATATCCTGATTAATAACGCTGCATGGCAGGTCGAAACTCCCAGTCATGAGACTTCCCGCAGCGATTTTGAGGCCATCCTCGCCACAAATCTGACGGGAGCATTCCACTGCGCACAACGCGCCCTGTCAGATCTTCGCCAAGGCGAACGGGCGGGGGTGATTATCAATATCTCAAGCGTTCATGAAATCATTCCAAAGCCCGGCTTCATCGGTTACTCGGTAAGCAAGGGTGGAATGCAGAATCTCACGACAACTCTCGCATTGGAATATGCGCCGCACGGAATCAGGGTCAATGGCGTAGCTCCTGGCGCTACCATTACCCCCATCAACCGCGCGTGGATTGACGATCCCAAGGCCCGCGCAGATGTAGAAAGCCATATCCCCATGGGACGCTCCGGCACTCCGGAAGAAATGGCGGGTCTGACCGCCTACCTCTGCTCCGACGAGGCCTCCTACATCACAGGGCAGACCATCTTCATTGATGGGGGCCTTACCCTCTACCCGGAGTTCGGCACTAACTGTCCTCCTGATTACTGCTTACTGTCCTGGCAGGACCCGGGCTATTCTACCGGTTGGAGCACTGCCGCATGGCGACTGGCCCGCGGATCACCTGCCGCATGCAGAAGATCGGTATTCCGGTCATGTAACAGCATGACGGGAGCGGCAATTGCCCCACCCACGATTTCAATCTGGTGTCCGCGACCGGAAAGGTTCCTTCCTACCGCCTCCGGGATGGTATCCTGCAGGGTCACCTGCCCCAGCCCAGAAATCTCACGCTTCCGGTCGGGATCGAAAGAGTTCTCGTAGTGCCGTGTGCTGAATCGTGCACAGGACACGGCTTCTTTCGGACTCATTCCAAATTCGATCACATTCAGCAGACAGTTCAAGGTAGTCTGGTCCTGCAAGTCTCCTCCGGCCACGCTGATAGCCATTGCAGGGGACCCATCCTTGAGCACCAGGGTCGGCGTCAGGGTGATCCGGGGACGTTTACCCGCCTCGATCCGATTCGGATGCCCGGATGTAGTGTTGAGACTGCGAAGTCGATTGCCGTGAGCTACCCCGAGGGGAGCGCAGATGTGATAGGGACGATTTCCACTCGGGGTGGCGGAGACAAAGTTACCCCACTTATCGGCTACCACGCAGGTGGTGGTGCCACCCGGACCGGGGCGGTATTTGCCAGGATCATCGGCAAGAGCTTTCATGGCAACCGGGTTTCCCGGGCGGACTTCCAGAGAGGCCTTCCTCATATTGATCAAGCCCCGCCGCAGGTCACCGTAGGGCTGGGACAGTAATTTTTTGATCGGCACATTCACGAACCTGGGATCTCCATAGTAGTAGTCCCGGTCAGCAAGCCCCAGTTTAAGGGCCTCGACAAGGATGTGGATATAGTCTGCGGAGAGGTGCCCCATCTTCCTGAGGTCAAATCCCTCCAGGATCTGCAGGGTCTGGCACAGGTAGGGCCCCTGGGTCCAGGTCCCACACTTGTAAACCTCATACCCACGGTATTCCACCATGACGGGCTCCTCGATGAGGGTTCTGTGGGCGGCCAGATCGGCTCGGGTTAAAAAGCTGCCTGCCTTCTTGTAGTAGGCGACCAGTTCCTGCGCGATGTCACCCGTATAGAAGCGGGCCCGCGCCATCTGAAGATTCTCCACCCGTGTTCCCGACCGAGCCCGTTCCGCCTCCACCAGTTTGCGGAATGTCGTCGCCAGTTCATCATACCACTCCTTGCCTCCCCCATCAAGGATCCGCAGGGCCGGAGCTACCACGGTGGCAAAGTCCATCGTCCCGTAGACCGAGAGCGAGTCGAAGAAGAGCCCTACCGCCCCAGGTACTGGAACCGCCTTAATCCCGCCATCCCCAGGAATGGCATGCTCGTAATACCAACCAATATCAGCCTTGTTGAGCGGGGCGGATCCCAGCCCGGAGAGGGTCTTCACCTCCTTCTTCCTGACATCGTAGATCATGAAGGGGACTTCCGCTCCGATGCAGAACATTCCGTAGTCCATTATGCTGGCTACCAGCATGGTAGCCACCGCTGCATCTACTGCGTTGCCCCCCTTCTCCAGCACTTCAATCCCGGCAGCCACCGCCTTCGGATTCTCGGCGACTACCGCACCCCCTTTTCCAGAGGCGTACCAACCAGAAGCCTCCGCTCCGGGCAGGGCAGACGATGCCAGCAAAGGGAACACCAGCAGGAACCGCAGGAACCAGTGGGCTCGGTTCAAGATCGTCTTCATGTCCGCAACTACACGCCGAGGGACGGGAGTGCGCCCGGCTTTCTAATCCGTCGTGAAGGGGGATGCCGGAAGGCCCTCCTTGTTGTAGAGGTTAATCGTCGCAGGGTTTGACTCGTAACCGAAGCGCACGTGCTTGGGATCCTTTAATCCCTCTTTCCAGACGATCACTGTCTCCCCGTCGATCTTTGCATTCGCCCAGTGCCACTGGCCATCGCCCCCCTGAATGGCAAAATGCCCGAGCTGACCTCCCCCCACTGCCATGACTGGATTCAGGCCCTCCTTGCGTCCTGTGATCAGGCCCGACCCCACATGATCAAAGCTCACCCGGATGGTGTCTCCTTCCTTCTTCATACTCTTGTAGAGAGGCCCCGAGTAGACGATATCCTTTCCGTAATCCTTGGCCAACGCCCAGAGAGCGAGCCGCTTACCCACGTCCTGCTTGTTGCGGGGGTGAATATCCCGGGCTTCTCCGATATCGATGATGACCGCCATCCCCGTTCCCGGCACCCGCAGGGCCCTTCTCTGACCCTCCCTGACAGGACCCCAGCCACCTCCGGCAGGGTTTCCATTAGGTCCCTGAAAATTCGCCAGCTGGACCCAGTAGAAGGACAGCTTGTCGTTCTTGAAAACCGAGCGCCAGCCGTTCACCAGAGCCTCCTTCAGATATTCATACCTAAGACCATCACCCGCATTGGACTCTCCCTGATACCAGATCGCTCCGCGGACACTGAGCGGAACTAGAGGAGCAACCATGCCGTTAAAAATCTCTACCGCTCCTCCCTTGGGACGAGGACGATTACCCCCATTTTTCTTGGACGCTTCAATCGCCTCAAGATTATCAACGTAGTCTTTCAGGTCGGGGACCGACTTAAACCCAACCGGAGGAGTCCATGGCTCAATCCTGGTCCCGCCCCAGTTCGTCCCTACCAGACCGATTGGGACCTTGAGAGCCTTCTGCAGTTCCCTCCCGAAGCTGTAACCCACCGCAGTGAATCCGGAAATAGTCTGGGGAGAGCAGACCTGCCACTGTCCTCTCGGATCTTCCAGCGGTTCGGCGTTACGAACATGCCCGGGGACGTTGAAGAGGCGGATCTGCGGATGCTTGGCTCCAGCGATCTCCCTGTCAGCATTCATGGACTGGCGAACACTCCATTCCATGTTTGATTGACCTGAACACAGCCAGACCTCACCGATCAGGACATCCTTCAGGGTAACCTTATCTCCTTCCTTGGAACCCTGAACCGTGATGGTCCGAGCCTTGCCATCAGCCTTCATTGCCGGGAGCTCTACCTTCCAGCGCCCTTTCTCATCGGTCTTCACGAGCGCGTTGCCCCCTCCTGCAACACCGACAATGACCTGTTCCCCGGGTTCCGCAGCACCCCAGAGTCTGATAGGCGCCTCCTGCTGGAGAACCATGTGGTCTCCGAAAAGCTTGGATACGGACACCTTGGCAGATGCTTGAGAAAGACCGAGGAGGAACACAGCCGAGGCAAAACCAGCGACCGGGAGGGAGCGATTAATCTTCATGATCATGATGGAGCTTGGTAAGTCCCCCACAAGGCACAAGAAAACAACCTCGCGGTCAAACTGCGAATTCCCCTTCCTGCACCCCAAAGGAGATCCGGTTCACAGAATCAGGCGACCAGCCTGCAGTTGTTTGCGAGGCTTCATGAAATCAGGGTGGTGAACACCCTCGGTGTCATACCCCGGGAATTCAGTTTTCAGAGAGACCCCCGTTCTCTTCTTGCCCCCCGCTTTACTGAAATCCCCGGTTAATTTGGTTATCCATGTAAAGAGCACGAAAATCACCATTAGGGCTCCCGGCACCAGCCAGAAACCCGCCTTTCTTGAAAATCCAATGACCCTTGTCACCGAGGTAAAAAGGAGAAGGAAAAAACTACTCAGGGAGAGAAGCGTCAGGAACATGGTGAGATGCCCAAGGGCTTCGACGGCCTCGGGAGACTGCGGGGACAAAAACGAGAGACCAACGAAATACAAGGAAAGGCCAACGAAGGGCAGGAGCACCAGGGCCGTAGTGAAAAGAATACCACGGACGATAACCCGTCGGCCGTGGAGAATATTAAGGGTCACAAGGACCCCGAGGAGGAGCAAAGAAAAAACAACGAGCTCAGCTGCTACCGCAATGTGGTCGGCTACCTTCCCACTTCCGGGAGCGCCAGGGCCAGAGTTCCCGGCGGCCTTGAGAATACCACCAAAAAGATGGGCGCTGAGAACATTTGTTCCTCTCCAGAAAGCCAGCCATCCCGCAATCGGGAAGGCCATCCACATAAGAAAACCCCAGGTCAGCATCGTCTCCTTGCCCATTGCCTTCATCGCAGCTGGTTGCGAGTTCATCGGATCCGTGAAAGCGAGATTGAGGGCACCTCGACGACCCAGCCTCGCCCCTGCAGGACCAGCTACACCACTTCGTGAACGTTGTTCTACGGAAGCTTGGCCCGCCATCCTTGGGACACCCGGGGGCGCATCCGGCAACTGGAACTGCGTCTTGCATCCCGGACAATGAGCAAACCCGCTGGAGAGCTCGACCTGGTAACGAATTTTCGTTCCGCAATGCGGGCATTTGCACTTCAGGTGCATATTTCTCACCCTCTCAGGAGGCCGACAGGGTGCCAAGCGGAAATCCGACCTGCCTGCTTCCCAAAAACCGCATACAATCTCACCTGGTCGAACCTCTTCGATCGAACGCGCCCTTCCCCGGCTTGTCACCTCTCTTCTCCCGTGCTTGGATCATGAAGTCGGCTTATGATCTGGCAGCGTCTACCCATCCTATTGCTTCCAGCCCTGTTGAGTCAGGGTCAAGCCGCTGAAGTTCGCTTCAATCGTGATATCCAGCCGATATTGGCGCGGAATTGCTTCGCCTGCCATGGACCTGACAAGCACGAGCGCAAAGCCAAGCTCCGCCTCGACACCGCCGATGGATTCCTTCGCGGAGGATCCAGCAAGGAACCAATGACGGTAAAGGGCAAACCTGGGGAGTCCCTTCTCTGGGAACGTATCGTGAGTAGCGATCCAGACGAGATCATGCCACCTCCTGATTCTCACAAGGAACTTAACCCGCGGGAGAAAAACCTGATCAGGGAGTGGATAAAACAAGGGGCGAGATACGAGGGCCACTGGGCATTCATCACTCCGTCACTACCGGCTGTTCCGGAAGGAACCGAGGGAAATCCGATCGACCGGTTTATTGCGGCTGAACTTGCGAGCGAGGGTTTG
>Ga0160422_10000895_pt1 | contig 18384 bp, 14 predicted proteins | sample Fk160mmetaG_FD_108192 | JGI IMG/M metagenome (GOLD analysis project Ga0160422, IMG submission 108192) | Marine microbial communities from the Central Pacific Ocean - Fk160115 60m metaG | ecosystem: Environmental > Aquatic > Marine > Oceanic > Photic zone | place: The Central Pacific Ocean... | reverse complement strand
GGCCTTGGTCTTGCAAATGCCCAATATCTCCTTCGAAGACTGGAGGAAACTGAAGATTTATCTCGCCTATCCCATCAATGCCTCCGAGCAAAACGCCATTGTCGATGATTTCATCGATAAGGTCTACAACAAGGATCATCAAAGCATCGCTTGGAAATCGTTGATTCACATCCTGCAGGCGGATGGCGTTATCTCCATCGAGGAGAAGGTGTTTGCCCATGAATTGCAAAGCTCCCTGCAGGAGAGCGCCGGCAAGTTTCTCCGCAAGCTCAAGTATTTTTTCTTTCACGCACAAATCGAAAAGGAACCCGGCTGGAAAAAGAAATTGGAAGGCCGGGACAAATTCATTCACGAATTCTTCGATAATCCGGTCTATTTCATTTTCCGCAAAGCCCTTCTCAATGAGGATTTCATCGTCACCCAATCGAAGCCCGAACTGCAAAAAATTTGTTTGTTGGCCGCCATTCTCTGCTGGTTCGCCAATGAGGACGCTCGAATTGATTTGGCCGAGAAGGACTTCATTCTCGAAACCCTCACGGACATTTGCGGATTAAATGATGACGTTGCCAAGTGCATCCTGGAGGTTGCCGGCGCCATCGACGTTTCGGAACTGCATTTGAGTCAGTTGACCCGTTCCCTCCGCGATGCGACGGAAGAGGAAGAGCGTCATCAAATCTTCACCATTCTGGCCGACATGGTCAGCATCGACAAGATTCTCACAACGCACGAGTGCGAATGCCTTCGCACCGTAGCCTTGTATTTGGAGATTCGAAAATCGCTTTGGTACAAGGTCATGGAAGACATCAATCTCAAGACGACTTTCAGCTGACTTAATATAAATGCAATTTATAAGTACTTGCATTACTTTCTTGTATCCGCAATTTTTTTTCATTTTCTCGCCTTGAACCAAGAAAAACCACTCGTAAAATGAAAGCATGATTATTCTTCTGTCCCCCGCAAAAACTCTCGATTTCGAGACCCCTTCCCCACTCGAACTCTGCACCGAACCTGATTTCCTTCCCCTCTCCAAGGACTTGATTTCCGGACTTGCGAAACTCTCTTCGGAAGAGATCGGCGCCCTTATGGGGATCAGCCCCAAGTTAGCCGAGCTCAACAGGGAACGCTATCAGTCCTGGCGTTTCAAGCATGACTCGAAATCAAGCAAACAGGCAATCCTCGCTTTCAAGGGCGACGTCTACGAAGGTTTGCAGGCATGGAATTTCAAGAAGGGCGATTTTAACTATGCCCAAAAAAGCCTGCGCATCCTTTCCGGCCTCTATGGTATCCTTCGCCCTCTCGATTTGATCCAACCCCATAGACTCGAAATGGGTACGGCCTACTCCAACCCATCGGGCAAGGACCTCTATGCCTTTTGGGGAGACCGCTTGGCCAAGGCCATCAACCGAGATATGAAAAAGGCCAAAACCGAACTTCTGGTTAACTTGGCTTCCCAAGAGTACTTCAAGGCGGCCCAAGGTAAAATGATTGAAGGCGAAATGATCGCCCCGGTCTTTAAGGACGAAAAAAACGGGAACTTCAAAATCATAAGTTTTTATGCAAAGAAGGCCCGTGGTTTCATGTCCTCCTTTTTGATTCGCAATCGAATCGATTCGCTCGAAGGAATTCGACAGTTCTCGGAGCAGGGGTACCAATTCTGCCCGAAGGAATCATCCGACTCGCATCCCGTATTTCTAAGAAAAGAGAAAAATCGGATTGCGGCTTAGGATGGGCTTAGCCTAACCTTGGGCATGGTGCCCAATTTTGCCTCCCGCTTTGCCTTGGCCATTGTAAGTCTGGCCATAAGCCATTTCGTCTCCGGGCGATCCTTTCAAGTGGTAGCCTATAACGTTGAGAACCTCTTTGATACGGATGGCGTTTCTCTGTACGATGACTACAAACCGGAGTTTTACGGTCCGAAGGAATTGCAAAACAAGCTCAACTCAATCGTTCGATCGCTGCGCCTGATCGGCGGAAGCACGGGTCCCGAGGTGGTTCTTCTTCAGGAGATCGAAGTCGACCGGACCCCAAGGGAGTTTCCCTCCGCAACCGAACTTTTGCTCAACGCTCTGAAGAAAAACGGTTTGGGCCCCTACCAAGTCGCTCAAGGCTATGACCCAAAGGACTCTCCGGGAAATTGGCCTTCGGTTCAATGCGTGACCTTATCCAAATTTCCCATTAGTTCGACGAGGTTGCACCCCATTCGAATGGCCAGACCGATCCTCGAAACCACCCTGTCGGTGGGAGGCGTGCCCTTTACCCTCTTCAACAACCACTGGAAATCAGGAGCCTCTTCCAAGGAGATGGAGTCACACCGGTTGCAAAATGCCCAAACCCTCAGAAACCGGATCGATGAGATCACCAAGCGAAATCCCTTCGCGGATTTTCTCGTGGGTGGAGATTTGAATTCTCATTACAACCAATCCACGGTCTATGCCAAGGACATGCCCAAGACCGGGATCAATGACGTCCTTCTCTCCCATAATCTGGAACCCGCCGGACGTACTATCGCTCCCAAGCTTTACAACCTCTGGCATGAGCTTCCGCATGATCAAAGAGGCTCGGATGCCTGGAGGGGAAACTGGGGAACCCTAATGCACCTGATCTTACCACAGGGTCTGTATGACGCAAAAGGCATCCGCTACCTCACCGATTCCTTCGAGGTTTCCAAACTGAAGGGGGTAAATTCCGTCTCAGGCAGCGAACTTCCCTACAAGTGGTCCAACGAACTCGACGGTTTCGGAGCGAGTGATCATTTTCCTGTCCTAGCCCGATTCGAAACTGGCGGTCCCGCAACCCAAGGCGGGAACAGTTACCCCGAGATCGAACAATCCGCTCGAAAGGTGGATTACACGAATGCAATTAAATCAGCCCCAAACTGGCAGCCCAAATCCCTGGATCCTGCGAATTACGGAGTGACCTTTCGCTTTAGTGGAAAGGTTTCCCGCAGCAATCCCCTGACCATTCTCGCCGGTGGACATCAACTCGGACTTTACAGCTTCAACCCTGCGGTCCGCCGAAGACTTTTTTCCTTTCGCAAGGATAGCCGAATCGCAGGCTACGGACACTTGTCGCGCTATCGCGGACAGTGGCAGTTCATCGTCGAAGACCTCAACTGGATCAAGTGACCTCGCGTTCCCGAGCCTTGGCCTTGGCCAATCGGGAGACCACCGCCTTCCTCTGCATGTCCCGGTAGTAACTCGAATTCCCTCTTTTCTTTGCCTTACCTTTGCCTGCGGATCCGCCTTTTCTTCCCATTTGGGAAGCAATCGAACTCAGAGAATGCAAGACTTTCCGAACCACTCGGTTACCTCCTGACTCGCTCGAACAACTGGAGCAAATGATCGATCCTTTTTGAGGACTCCTCCATTTTGCGGAGCGCTCTCGCCGCTCGGCGCTCATCTTCTGCGTCTTTAAAACGCGAAATTACGGAGTCCTTCCGAGGGAGCGTTTTTCTATGTTTCAAGGAGTTTGCGGTATCCTCTACCCGACCCTTTTCCCAATCCACCAATCCAATTTCCATGACTTACTTATTTGCACAAGCGTTTGTGCAAATCAAGTTTAAAAAAAAATCGTTTTGAGGGAACGGGTTTTATCTCAAATGCTCCAAAAGGTTTTGGCGAAGAGGGCTGAGGCCTTCCTCGAGAACCGCGGATATGAAAAAGGGTTCGATCTTGGGAAACCTTTTTCGAAAACGATCCATGTTTGCTTCGGCCGTTTCCTCATCCCTTTTGTTTCCAACCACCACATAGGGCTTGTCAACGAGTCGCTCGTCATAATCAGCCAATTCCTTTTGGAGATGCTCGAAGTCATCGCAGGGGTCACGCTCATCGGTACCTGCCATATCCAAAAGAAAAAGAAGTACCTTACAGCGTTCGACGTGCCGCAGGAAGCGGTGACCAAGCCCACGGTTTTCAGCAGCTCCCTCAATCAAACCAGGCACGTCGGCCATGGTGATCGAAGAAAAGTCCTCCGGATAATCAATCACGCCGACCGTGGGGACAAGCGTGGTGAAAGGATAGGATGCGACCTTTGGACTTGCGTTGGAAAGTACGTTCAAAAGAGTGGACTTGCCGGCATTGGGAAAACCCACAAGTCCGACGTCGGCGATGGTCTTGAGCGTAAATACGTAGTTCGCCTCCAAACCGGCTTTCCCTTCCGTAAATTGTCTGGGAGTTTGGTTTACGCTGGACTTGAAGGTTGCGTTTCCCCGACCGCCCTTCCCTCCTTCGAGAAGCAAATAGTCCTCCTCATGATTAAGCAGTTCGCAAATGATCTCGCCTGAATCCGCCTCTCGCACTTCGGTGCCAAGCGGAACCTTGAGAACGCAGGGCACACCCCCTTTACCATTTTGGTCGCTCCCGCGACCGGGTTCTCCGTTCTTCGCTTTCCAATGCTTTTTGAAATGAAAGGCCCTCAAATCGGCCACGTTTTCATCAGCCTGCAAAAGTACGTCGCCCCCTCGACCACCATTTCCTCCGTTCGGTCCGCCATTGGGCATATACTTTTGACGCAGAAAGGACATACAGCCATCTCCACCATTTCCCGCCTTCAGATAAACTTTGGTTTCGTCGTAAAACATCGTAACTCCAAAAGTTGCACGCCCCTATCTATCCAATCTTCCAATTTTGGTCAACGAATCAAAAAAAAACCGCCCCAAGGAATTGGGACGGTTTTATTGCAAATTGTAAGAAATCTAGTAGCGGTAGTGCTCGGGTTTGTAGGGACCTTCGACCGGTACGCCGATATAATCGGCTTGTTCGTCACTAAGAGTGGTTAACTTTGCGCCCAGCTTGTCCAAATGCAAACGGGCTACCTCTTCGTCCAACTCCTTACTCAAACGGTATACCCCAATCTTTCTGTCCGGGTTCTTGCGGATGTCGATTTGAGCTATGGTCTGGTTAGTGAAACTGTTGGACATTACGAAACTGGGATGACCGGTTGCGCATCCCAAGTTGATCAAGCGTCCTTCGGCGAGCAGGTAAATGCTCTTGCCGTCCGGAAAGGTGAATCGGCTTACAGGTCCACCGGGAACGGAGTCGTCCTTGATGATCTCCTTGGTAACCCCTTCCATGGCTTCGAGTTGGGCGACTTGAATCTCATTGTCGAAGTGGCCAATGTTACAGACGATCGCCTGATCTTTCATCTTGCTGATGTGTTCGGCGGTTATGATGTCTTTGTTGCCCGTGGTCGTCACAAAGATGTCCGCGGTTTCCAAAGCATCTTCGATCGTAGTGACCTGGTAGCCGGACATGCAGGCTTGCAGTGCGCAGATCGGGTCGATTTCGGAAACCATGACCCTCGCTTTTTCATTGGCCAATGAGTCAGCGGATCCTTTGCCGACGTCACCATATCCACAAACCATGGCGACTTTACCGGAGATCAACACGTCCAACGCTCTTTTGATTCCGTCCACGAGTGAATGACGACAACCATAGTTGTTGTCGAATTTAGACTTAGTGACCGAATCATTGACGTTGATGGCTTGAAAAAGAAGGTTGCCTTGCTCTTCCATCTCAATGAGACGGTGAACACCCGTGGTAGTTTCTTCGGATACGCCGACGATTTCCTTTGAAATCGGAGTCCAATGATGGGGATTGTCCGCATGCACTTTCTTCAAGAGGTCTTTGATGACCTGCTCCTCATGGTTGTCCGAATCCCCGTTCACCCAATCGCTTCCATTTTCGAGTTCGACGCCTTTATGAATAAGCAAGGTGGCGTCTCCACCATCGTCGACGATTTGGTCGGGACCCGAACCGTCCGGCCAGGTAAGCGCATTCCATGTGCAATCCCAGTAATCTTCCAGGGTTTCACCTTTCCAGGCGAAAACGGGAACTCCCGCGGCGGCAATCGCGGCGGCGGCATGATCTTGGGTGGAAAAGATGTTGCAAGAACACCAACGAACGTCAGCGCCGAGGTCCACGAGGGTTTCGATGAGAACGGCAGTCTGAATGGTCATGTGCAAGGAACCCATAATTTTCACTCCAGCCAAGGGCTTGGATGGACCGTATTTTTCACGGGTCGCCATGAGACCGGGCATTTCATGTTCGGCAATGGTAATTTCCTTACGGCCAAATTCGGCAAGGGTAATGTCTGCTACTTTATAATCAAGAGTTGGAGTGATGGTGTCTGTCATTGTAATCATTGGTTAAGAGAACGACTGTCGGGTAAAAAAGGATCAATTTTTTAAGAGACGGCCCTTTGCAAATCTTCGGTTCGGTTGGTCTGCTCCCAAGGCAAATCGGATTTCCCAAAATGGCCGTAATGCGTGGTTTCGCGATAAAAGGGCCGAAGCAGATCCAATTGAGAGACGATTTCAGCCGGCTTGAAGTTGAAGGTTTCGCAAATCGCCCTTTGAATCCGGTCCTCGGGCGCCTTCTCGGTGCCGAAACAATCGATGGTGATGCTTGTGGGATCAGGATGTCCAATTGCATAGGCAACCTGAATTTCAACGCGATCCGCCAACTGCGCGGCGACCACGTTCTTTGCCACCCAGCGACACATGTAAGCAGCGGACCGATCCACCTTACTTGGATCCTTCCCCGAAAAAGCGCCGCCTCCGTGCCGACCCCACCCGCCATAGGTATCGACGATGATCTTTCGACCAGTCAACCCCGAATCGCCCTGCGGACCGCCGATAACGAATCGACCGGTAGGATTAATCAAATATACGGTTGAGGATGAAAGGAGTTCGGGCGGAAGAGAAGGTTTGATGATTTCCTCTTCGATGAAGGATCGAATCGTATCATTGTCCGCATCTTCGGCATGCTGAGTGGAAACCACTACGTTTTCGATACCAGCCATAATCCCTCCCTCATAACGCATGGCCACTTGGGATTTGCAATCCGGTCGCAACCAGGGGGCTTTCGAAGTCGTTTTCCGAACCTCCGCCATTTTGCGTAAAATCCGGTGTGCGAACATAACTGGAGCAGGCATCAACTCCGATGTCTCGTTGCATGCGTAACCGAACATGATACCTTGGTCTCCCGCACCTTGTTCGGCAGTGCCTTTTCCTTCGGCGGCGGCAGCGTCCACTCCCTGCCCGATATCCCTGGACTGAGCGGTCAACTGATTGGTTATAAAGACTTTGTCGGCATGAAAGACATCGTCATCGTTGACGTAACCGATGTCCCGGATTGCTTCCCGAACCACCTTCTCGTAATCGAATTTCGCATCGGTGGTGATTTCACCGGCAATGGTAACGCAATTGCTTTTGACGAGGGTTTCGCAGGCTACGCGACTTTTGGCATCCTGCTCCAGGCAGGCGTCCAATACGCTATCCGAGATCGAGTCGGACACTTTGTCGGGATGACCCTCACCCACGGATTCGGAAGAAAATATAAACGATTTAGACATATGCGCATTTCAGCAAATACCAGTCATCGAATCAAGTTTATTCATCAACGCATCATGATGCGTTGATATGTTTCCGCAAACTATTTTCTATTCAGAAGTGCCCGAAGATAGATTCCGTAGGAGGAGGAGCCATGCTCATCCGCGAAAACTTCCAAATCCCCGCGGGTTATCCAACCCTTGTGAAAGGCAATTTCCTCAAGACAGGCAATCTTCAGTCCTTGCCTGCGTTCGATCACCTTTACGAAATCCGTAGCAGACGCCAAGTTGTCATGGCTTCCCGTGTCCAACCAAGCGGTTCCCCTGCCCAAGACTTCAACGGAAAGTTCACCTGCCTCAAGGTATGCGCGATTCAGATCGGTGATCTCCAACTCCCCGCGTGCCGAAGGCTTGAGCTCAGCTGCTCGGGCGCTCGCTTGGTTATCGAAAAAATACAAACCCGGGACTGCAAAACTGGATTTGGGATTGGTGGGCTTTTCTTCCAATGAAACGGCGCTACCCGAATCGTCAAACTCAACCACACCATAATTGGAGGGGTCCGCAACGTGATAGCCGAAGATGGTGGCTCCCTCTCTACGATCGTCTGCATCCTTGAGGGTTTTTTCCAACTCATGTCCATAAAAGACGTTATCGCCCAGAATGAGCGCGGAAGGTGAGTCACCGAGAAATTCTTCACCAATCAGATAAGCCTGGGCCAGTCCATCCGGACTCGGTTGCTCGGCATACGAAAAGGACACGCCAAAGCGCGAACCATCCCCAAGCAACTCACGAAAGGTAGGCAAATCGCGAGGGGTTGAAATGATCAAAATATCTCGGATCCCGGCAAGGAGAAGAATCGATATAGGATAGTAGATCATCGGCTTATCGTAGACCGGCATCAATTGCTTGCTTACCGCAATAGTCAATGGATATAGCCTGGTCCCCGAGCCTCCTGCCAGAACAATGCCTTTTCTTCCGCTCATGATGCGCCGAGCCTTTCCCGTTGGTATTTACCGCTGGTAACGTTTTCACACCATTCTCGGTTGCCTAGATACCAGTCTACGGTTTGTGCCATGCCGTCCTCGAAGGAATAGGTCGGGCGCCAATCCATTTCACCGCGTATTTTCGAAAAATCAATGGCATACCTTTGGTCGTGCCCCGGTCTGTCACGTACGAAAGACTTTAGTTTTGCATGCGGAGCATGGTCAGGGAATCTCTCGTCAAGAAGGGAGCAAAGCGTGTCAATGACCTCCATGTTGGTCTTCTCGGACTCTCCTCCAATGCAATAAGTCTCACCCAAGCGACCTTTTTGCAGAACCGCGAGGATTCCCGAACAATGGTCTTCGACGTGCAACCAATCCCGCACGTTCGAGCCATCTCCATAGATTGGCAGACTCTTTCCCTCACAGGCGTTCAGAATCATAAGTGGGATGAGCTTTTCAGGAAACTGATAAGGTCCGTAATTGTTGGAGCAGTTGGTTGTCAAAACCGGCAAACCAAAGGTGTGGTGATAAGCGCGCGCCAAATGATCCGCCGCTGCCTTCGAAGCAGAATACGGACTATTGGGAGCGTAGGGGGTGGACTCACAAAATGCGGGATCCTCCGCCGTAAGAGAACCATAGACTTCATCGGTGGAAACATGAAGAAATCTGAACGCCTTTTGGCGGTCGGCGGTGCATTTCGAAAGAAAGGTTTTGGTGGCTTCAAGCAAACGCAAGGTTCCGACGATATTGGTTTGCACGAAGGGTTCTGGACCGTCAATCGAACGGTCCACGTGACTTTCGGCGGCAAAATTGACCACCGCATCGACTTCATTCTCCATCAGGATGCTCTCGAGAGAAGTTTGGTCGCAAATATCACCTCGTTGAAAGACGTACCGGGGATGGTTTTGAAAACCGGAAAGATTTTCAGGATTTCCAGCGTAAGTCTGCTTGTCCAAATTAATGACTTTTTCGAAAACATCCTCCTGCAGAAGCATGCGAATGAAATTCGATCCTATGAAGCCAAGACCTCCGGTGACCAAAATCGTTTTCACGTCGTGACCTCCATTTTCATCTCTCGAAGTGATTGCCGAACCGCTTCCTCCACGGGTCTCATTCCAATCCCCGCATTTTTGGCTTTCGTCGTATCGAGCACGCAATTCGAACGATGAGCCTTGGCGGCTCTGCTCATGAAATCCGCCTCATCCTGAAAGTATGAAAACTGTTTATCGGAGACTCCTTCCTCTTTCATCCAAGCAGTCACATGACTTGTCAAAATGCAGCCTTCATTGGTCATATTATAAATCCCGGGTTCTACGTCTTCCCTAAAACAAGCGAGACATTTCTCCACAAACTCGTCTAAATGTGAAATGGAATTTTCCGCTTCCAGCAATCTTTCATAATTCAAAAGTTTTTGTAGATAATTCCGAGGATTCGCTTGGTCGTTAAAGGGTATACGCAAGCGCCAAACAAAACAATTCTCGGCTCCATCAAGAACCTCCTCCCCCAAGGCCTTGGTGCCACTGTAAAAGCTGCATGGCGGAGATCGAAAGGAAAAATTGGGTGGGTCTTCCTCCAACCAACCTTGGCCATCGGAACGCCTGCCCGAATAAATACACCCACTTGAAACATGCCCCCATTGAATTCCCAAGTCCTCGCATACTTCTCGCACAACACCAGGAAACACAGCATTACCCATAAGACAGTTAGCCTTGTCGCCCTCGCATGCGTCCACGTTCGGTTTTCCGGTGTACCCCGCAGCATTGATCAAAATTTTCGGTTGATTTGCCTTCAAAAAAGAAAATAGAGAATCGCGATTGGTGTAATCGACGTCGGATCGGGATAGCCCAACATATTCCATTGCATTGCGATCGCAATGATTGACGAAAGTCGAACCTATGTAGCCCGACGAACCAAGGACAAGGATCATAAGGTAAGAAGACAATAACTGTCACACGAAAGTCAGCAATCGAATAAAAACTCAATTTGATTACAGCCCTTTTGATTGCCGCAAGAGCATCGTTGGAAATGCGTTTGCCCGCAATGATAGTTGGGGAACTTCAGGGAGTTTGGAGTCTGGGGGCACTGCCTCGGTTTTCAGCACAAGTTACGATGTGAGTGGTCTTCCAGGTTCCAGTTATGATTTGTATCGGAATGAGTTGGATGGTCATAGCAACGCCTCAGCCATCTTGATCAACCTTCCGATTATGGCTAGCGATCAGGCGCAAAGTTTGGCCGGCAATTCCGCTTTTGCAGGCTATGCCCTTTTATAAGGCGATCGTAAGGGGAGGTGGTTCGGTCACAGGCGTCGCTCAAATTACGGTTGAAGACCTAGAATCGGGAATAAATTATCAATCTATTAATATCTCATTACAGCACCGTCTAAGGATAGTGCTTTTTTGGTTGTCGATCCCACAACTTGTAAAAAGATCAACTGGGAAGACTTTTCGTCAGTTTAATGAATATTAATCTAATCTCCCGAAATGATTTTACGCCAACTATCCGGCAAACTTTTCTCTATCTCTACCTTTTCGGGATGAGATGCTTCCCAAAGACCAGTATCTTGTACCCATTTAGACATCAGGGAAATACCTCTGTCTAGGGGAGTATTTTGTAAATCAGGGAAAAATTTACGTAATTTTGAGTGATCAGAGTATGCGTGCTTAGCTTCCACCCTTTCCTCTAACCAATTTATCTTTAATTCAACGTTGAATTCTTTTGAAATCAATTCCGCTAATTGTTTAACCGTACTCACTTCATCAGATCCAACGTTAAAGGTTTCGTTAAAGCAATCCGTTCTAAAGGCGGAATCAGTAATTACAGGTGCTAGATCTTCAACATAGGAGAATGCCCTTGATTGCAGCCCATCACCAAATATTGGGAATGATTTTCCTTCGATGGCGCATCGCATGAAAATCCCGACCACATTACGATAAGGGTCCATTATATTTTGTCTTTTACCGTAAACATTGTGGGGTCGAAAAATCACTGAATTCAAACCCCACATTTCATGAGCTGACTTCAAGTCCAGTTCAACTGCGTATTTTGCTATTCCATAGGGGTCCGCAGGTAACGGTATGGTTGACTCAAGCAAAGGTGGGTTCTGCTCTCCATAAGCGGCAATTGAAGAAGTGAAGACGAAGCATTCACAGGTTTCAGACTTCACCGCGGCATTAATTAAATTTATTGAGCCGATAAGATTATTATTGTAGTTGAAGCGTCTAATGAAATGAGACAATCCCTCCGCGGCATACGCAGCGAGATGAAACACTCGATGGAAAGGACCTTTGCTTGTCCATAGATTTTGGACAGATTCTTGATCGGAAATATCGCATTTCACAAAGTCCACCTTGTCGTTTACGTTTTCCAAAAAGCCGCCCGACAGGTCGTCAATACCTACAACCTGAAGGTTTTCATTGATCAATGCGTCGCAAATATGCGAACCCATAAAACCTGCGGCTCCGGTTACTAAAATTTTCTCATTATTCACGATGTCTTACCCGAAAATTGGTTCAAGAACAGGGTCTATTTTTTTTCTTACAGCCTTTGGCACGCACTTAGACCAAAGAACTTTGATCAAAGGTTTATCTGAATGCTTTTTTGAAAGAGATTCAATATCAGAAACTGTGATTGGCTCGTTTCTTTGAGATTCAAGAAAGATTTGCAACCAGGTTTGAACGGAAACTGTGGAGGCATTTCTTTTCTCTTTGATACCAAGAATTGTCTGAGTGGGAATAGCAGGTCGCTCGTATGCGGATTCAAGTGAAGTTTTCCATTCCTCAAAATTATTTTCCACCAAGTGTCTGCTCATTAGATCACTCTCCGCATAAGGCGGACTGTTGGAATAAATCGCTTCGATTCCGAAACCGCCATATTCAACCATCTTCAAATCAGATTTTCCTGAAATAAAATCAAGAGTTTGTTTGTCTGCTTTGGTTTCGAGAGGAGCAACCGCGATGGCCTTTCCGTATAATTGATCGAGAATTTGTTTGTGCACGAGAAAATTGGTCATTCCAAAATTTCGGATTTGCGAGAACTTGGAACTTAATTCTTCGGAAAATCTACCAAAAAGAAAAAGAGGCAGGTTCTTGTCTCTGCAAAATGCTACACAGGCTTCCATAATTTCATCTCTTGAATCACCTAAAGCCGCAAAGTCACTGGAAGTCCAAATCAGCGCTTCGGCTTTTCCTTCCCGGAATTGAGGGGTACTCGAGGGAAAAGTGATGCAATTGGGCGTAACTCTAAACTTTTTCAGGCAATCTATTCCCGTATATTCCTTGATCAGATTAGAGAGTCTGGCCGAGGTAACTGATAGTAAAAAACATTTATCGACTAATTCCTGCGTCTGCTCAAAGTGCAAGTCCTTCCATCTCAAAAAGTCCGCTTCCCTATGAGTAGCATTTGCAAAAAGAAGGTCATCGATATCAAGTATGAACTTGTCACGGAAAATTTTAGAACGAATTTGGGGATTGTCGGTTCCTTCGCGTTGTAAGTACACGACATCGAAGCTATCAACGGATCCTACGACCTTTAAGCACCCACCGCTCAGAATTCCAAACCCCATAATTAAACCCGACTTGTACAGGTCGTATAAAATAGCCTCAACCCTAAGCGTTCGAAGAGGTTCTCCTTCGGGAATGAAGGTTATGCACAGGACTTTTGGCAATTTTTCTGACAACATATATCGGGTTGGCTCAAGTGGTCTACTGTTAGTACTTATCTCGGGAACTGACTTTGATAATGCAAACTTTAGAGAAAGACGAGCGTTCTCGAAATTAAAGTCTTCATATATTGCTTTAGATGAGTTTGCAGAAACGACTTTCAGCTTTTCAGGGCATTTCGAAATAAGGCGAATCATTTCACAAACATCTTTGCTGTTGTTGTAGACAAAGCCACAGTCCGCTTTTTCGATGATCTTTGCCAAACTGCTCCATTTAGGATGAATGACTGGTATGCCCTGACTAAGAAATTCAACCGTACGGGTCGATAAGGCTAGCTTGCGCTCATAAGTTTTACTAAACAAATCAAGGGCGCAGGAGGATTGGTTCATGAATGAATGGAATTCTTCATGCGGCAAAAATCCGTGAAAATAAACTGAGTTCAATTTTCTTAAATATTGCTCAAATTCACTATACTTGTCTTTGCAAAATTTATGAGCTCCACCCAAGAAATGAAGTTCCGCGTTTTGTTCCGATGCAATAACTTCAGCGATTTCTAAGAGCATTTTCTCATCAAATAACCAAGGATGCCATCCTCCGACGAAAGCAAATCTCACTTTTGATTTAACCGAATAGTGAGTTTCCTGAAATTGTAGCGCAAGGTTTACGATTGAAGTCCTAAGATTCGTAGGATCGACTCCAGCGCAACTTAGCAAACCCATCCAGTAACTTTTTTGCTCTTCTGAAACAAATGTGAAAAAATCAATAGAATGTAAATTTTCAGCAATTCTATTGGATGCGTGACCCAAGGACTCTCCCGTTATAAAAATTGTCTCTAAATTAATTGGGCCGTGAAAATCAACGCATTTGAGAATTCCCGGATTTTTCTTGCACAACTCGCTGTCTATGGTACCAGGATTGCACCACCATACCATATCGTAAACCTGACCTCCGATAAATTCGGTTTGGTTTGCCAAATTATAAAAGCCCAAAAATTCGAATGCTGAGGAATCACACTTGTATTTTGAACCTTCGGGAATAACGAAAGAAACCTGAATGTCCAACGAACTAAGCAGTTTCATTATCTGGAAACTTCTGATCCCTCCACCACTTGTTGAATTCCCCTTGGAGGGAATTTTATCCGAGCAAAAGACGAGTGCTTTTAGAACTTTTGCCACAACTCAATTAATTTCTTTGTAAACTTTGGCATAGAAATAAGCTTTTTTTGTTCTAGAACCGCTTTCTTCACATTCAACGACTCGGACCCAAACATTTGCCGTTCATAGGGATAGGATGCTTCATTAGCTAGTTTATTTAACCTTAATGAAGTAGAGCAAAGCGAATAGTAAATATTAAGAGAGTCTTTAAAGGCAGGATCTAAAATTCTTTTCATGTAGGCATTTTTGGGCAAATATTCACGATTAAACATGACCCCTAGACCTTGTGAATGAAAAAATTCAACGGTTCTAAAGTCTTTTTTTATTTCAGCCCAAAGATCGACCACCCCAAAATCATCATTTTTCGAAGCAACGTCATGAAAGAGCATAATGCCATCTTTCTTGAGTTTCGGAAGCCAACTTTCAAAATCATATTTTGAAGCTTCGTATGAATGAAACCCATCAAGATGAAGGAGATCAATGCTTAGATCTTTAAAACTCATTAATTCCTCATCAAAGGAATTCCTCACCAATTTTATATTTTTGAAATTTTCGGAGGAAATTTTAGAAACATAGTTGAAAACCTCCTCATCTAGTTGTCCCGCTTGCGAATCGCCTTTCCAATGATCAATTCCAAAAATTTTGGTTTCTAAATTACTCTCTTCACAAGATTGTCCTATCGCAAACAATGAATCACCTTTGTGCACACCCAACTCCACAATTAAGGACGGTCTAAAATGTTCAATAAGGTCACGAACGAAAAAAACGTGTCCGTGCCAACTATCAATATTTGATAGAAAACTAGGTCTAAAATTACTGGAAGGGAATTCAATCATTGCAATCAAGAAGGCTCGAGAAACTGTCAGCTATTAGCCAATGGCTTTTCGGATATTGGTTTGTCATGATAATTTTTTGCAAACAATCATCAATCAATTCCTGAACCTCTTTCTGGAGATCCAAGCAAATTGTAGAATCAAATAGTAAATTTCCGCTCAATATTCTTCTGCATAGGAAGAATCCTATTGGAATTTCATTTTTCTTGGCAAAATGCGCTAATCCAGCCTGAATCTGGGCTTCATTTTCAAAAATTTTGAGCCTTAAGGAACTATTGGAACCAGCAGCAAGTAAATCCGCTAAAGCCACTCCCATGGCTCCATTCTTTAAGTGCTTCAGAAAAGTCTTTTTTTGTTCTTCCAAATACATCACCTCACCACCATTCAAAAATCTATTCATTATCCGGTACTTGTTTTCAAAAAAACTACGAATTGAGGGCGGAAGTTTACTCGAATTAACTACATTAGAACCAAGTACGTATATTGGAAGCCCCAAGCTCCTAAGCCCTAAAATACCTAGAGTAAAAGAGCCATAATGCAATGAAAGCATTACCAGTCCTCTCGATTTTCCCGCGTTAGTGAAGTTAATCAAATCTTGAGAGCACTTGGACTCTAATTTTTGTACTTCTCGAATATTTCTCTCGCTTCTTAATGACAATATATCGAATTCTTCCAAAGAATAAGCGATGAATCGGACCAAAGAGCTCCATCCATACTCGGGAATTCTTAAAGTTTTGGAGGTGCCTCTTCTTATCGACTTATCAAGGATTAGGTTTCTCCAATCACGATCGAAAATGAAATTTAAGAATCCCCGTATGATAAAAAGGCATCTTACAAATCTATGGCAAGGCAACCTTGTAATTTTGTCTATTAGAAGATATTCGATCTCAAATGAAATCCATTGGATTTTATTTGGTTTTTTTATCCGCTAAGGTCCTCCCACAAATGATCCATGTTGAATATACCAACTTCTTTTCCGTCTTGCTCTACTTTAATTTTTTGGGAAAGAGTTAAATGGTCCAAGAGTAAAAAACCCTCTTCGCATAATAAAAAAACATCAATTTCAAACTCCCCTTTTAAGAGTTTGAGAGACGGGAATTTCACTTCTACCTCGCTATAAGCTTTGGAAGAGGAAGTCATCTTATAATCAAATCCATCGAAGTGAGAACCTGCGCATGCCAACGGTCGTCTATGCGAATCATGTATTACGACTCCAATCTTTGGCGGTTTAGATTGCTTATCAAATTGAAACTTCATGTTAATCGAAAGATCATCTCGATTTGATTTGAAGACCTTTTCCTCCTTTGAGAGGGAATCGATTGAAAGATCGTTCTTCTTCAAAACAATTTCCTGAAATCTTACCTTCTTACCTTTTCCTGATGTGCTTTCATCATTAGGTTCACTGTCCTCATCACATTTACTTTCAATGTCTTGTTCAAATTTCACCAATGCTTCTTTAGTTGGTCCGTAAAAATCAACTTCACCGTTTTTGAGATAAAGTACTTTATTACAAATCATTTGAATATGATAAGGAGAATGTGATGATATCAGCACCGTTCTCCCCCTATTGATCAGTTGCTTAATTCTTTCAAAGGATTTTCTCGCGAAGGCTTGATCGCCAACGGAAAAAACCTCATCTAGGAGTAATATTTCAGATTCAACGCAGACAGCTGACGAAAAGGCTAAACGCGCTATCATTCCTGAAGAATAAGTTTTTAAAGGGAGATCAGCAAAATCGCCAAGTTCAGAAAAGCTTATAATTTCTTCGACAACTGTACTTATCTTATTGGCAGCTATACCAAGGACTGAAGCATAGATTCTTGCGTTTTCCTTACCGGAAAAATCATAATCAAAACCACTTCCTAACTCCAAGACTGCAGACAATTTTCCTCGTAATTTTACTTCTCCATATGTTTGAGCTAAAGTGCCTGAAATTATTTGCAATAAGGTCGATTTACCTGCGCCGTTTAAACCAATGATACCAACGGTATCACCACGATAAGCTTCAAAGGAAATACTACGCAAAGCATTGAAGCCTTTATTTTTTCCCCCAGTAAGCGCTTTCCAAAAACTAGAGAACTTGCCAACACCTAAGGGATAAGTTTTTGAAAGATCTGCAACTTCTAGAATCGGATTCAACGAATCAAAAGGCAAGGAACCTGCCTAATTCATACAGAGTAAAAAGACTATTCCCGATCGAGGTCTTCAACCGTAATTTGAGCGACGCCTGTGGCCGAACCACCTCCGCTTACGATCGCCGTATAAAGGGCATAGCCTGCATAAGCGGAATTGCCGGCCAAACTTTGCGCCTGATCGCTAGTCATCATCGGAAGGTTGATCAACATGGCTGAGGCGTTGCTATGACCATCCAACTCATTCCGATACAAATCATAACTGGAACCGGGAAGACCACTCACGTCATAACTTGTGCTGAAAACCGAGGCAGTGTCCCCAGACTCCAAACTCCCTGAAGTTCCCCAATTGTCATTGCGGGCAACCGCATTTCCAACGATGTCTTGCAACTTAAGCTGAGGGTCCGACAAAAGGTCGGAACTGGTAAGACCGTCAGCACCCAACATATATTGAGCGGACCCTTTGGCCAAAAGCTTTTTGGACATGCCAGCTTGACCAAGTAAAACGAACCCACCGACAAGCTCCTGATTCGCACCCGAACCAACGTATCCCCGTGTCGAGATGTTCACCAACTTCGCCGTGGATGAGTAATCGCCCGTACGATCCAAATCTTCAATGGCAACCTGAGCAATTCCTGCCGAACCCGATGAGCTTGACACTACCGCAGTGAAAAGATTGTACCCCGCATAAGCGGCATTTCCAAATAAATTTGCAGCTTCATCGGACGTGAGAAGGGGAACGGTAATGAGCATGGCTGCAGCTCCGTCATGATTGTTCAGCTCGTTGCGGTAGGAATCATAGGCAGAACCCTGCAAAGTGGTTGCGGAATAGCTTGTTGCAAATGTCGATTGATCTGACGAAGCAACCGATGACAGGTCTTGCGCAGTCTTCCAATCGTCATTAATCGCAACAATTTTTCCGAAAGCATCCTGAAGTTGAAGTTTGGGGTTGTCCAAAAGATCCGAACTGGTCAATCCATCGGCTCCTTCCATGTATTGAGCGACTCCCTTGATGAGAATGGTTTTCGTTCCTCCAGGAGTCCCTTTCAGAACAAAGCCACCCACCAACTGTTGATTGGCGCCGGAACCGACGTAACCGCGTGTGGATATGTTTACCAAGCGAGACGCAGTATCCAAATTGTCGCTTGAGGGAATATCGCTTGGAGCAGCTTCAGTGGGAGCGGACTCTGGCACGGCTTCGCTAGGAGCATTTCCGTTATTGGGAATGTCACTTGAAGCAACGGGAGTCCATTGACTGGTATTGGAGAGGGAATGAGTCCCGGCGGTTAAGGCTG
>Ga0160422_10000893_pt1 | contig 18394 bp, 19 predicted proteins | sample Fk160mmetaG_FD_108192 | JGI IMG/M metagenome (GOLD analysis project Ga0160422, IMG submission 108192) | Marine microbial communities from the Central Pacific Ocean - Fk160115 60m metaG | ecosystem: Environmental > Aquatic > Marine > Oceanic > Photic zone | place: The Central Pacific Ocean... | reverse complement strand
ATTAAGTTCTCGGGAAGTGGCGTGTATGACTAACTCTCTTCTTTCGGAAGCTTCAAAGATTCCGGCTCCCGCATCAATCTCACTCGATCCCAGGAAAAAACTTCGGTTACCTGGGTGACTTTTCCAGGCGAGGGAAAAATTCGCTTTGCGAGCCGCTTTTTGATCGGCTTCGTGGAATGCCAAAGGATATCTGCCAAGTAGAATCTCAGGTTCGCGCACATACCAGAGAGTCGATGACTTCAGGTATTTGAAGAATTCACCTTCTTTTTCGTCTTGCTGCTCGATCTTCGCTGAAGAGAGGTGAGCGTGGTCAAGTTGATCACTCGTCCTTTGGGAGGTAGGGTCAAAGGCGCGGATTTCTTCAACGTCGTCCCCGAAAAAATCCACTCGAATAGGTCGATCACCGTTAATCGGATAGACGTCGACTAAGCCTCCGCGCACTGCAAATTGCCCTGGTTCCTCGCAAAGGATTTCGGATGAATACCCTAGGTTCGTAGCCAATTCGCGGCAAAATGATTCGAAGTGAAGCTCCTGCCCTCTGTTGATTGTAAGCTCAGTTCTTTTTTGATCAAGCGGACTGGGGCATGGGGAGAGTAAGGCATCCGGGGTAGTTGCTATGAGGATGCAGTCATTCACGTCGGATTGTTCATCTGCCGAAAGCATTTTTGAGAGAACACTGATCCGATCGCAATCGCGCTCGAAGGCATCCGGGTGAGAAGGCGAGGGCGGGCAATCGAAAACGAAGAATGAGAGTCTTTTCTTGGGCTGGAGAAACTCCAGGAACCCTAAGGTGTCCTCTCCCCAAAGCTCTGACTTTGAGATGCTTTCGTCAACGAGGATAGCAACCTGATAGTCTCCGGAAGCAATTAAGTTTGCGGCGATAGGGGCATTGGAAGCTTCTGGGATGGACGGAAGAAAGAGGGAATGATTTCCCGTGGGCGCCTGAACCCTTTTCATCAGTTTTCTTTTTTTAGGAAGGAGTTGCTGCCTGACCTAAGACTTCTCAATGCTTCGCAAGCGGCCTTTTCCTCCGCTTCCTTTTTACTCTTGCCGGAGCCTTGGGCAATTGCCTCACCTCCAATCGTAACTTGCATGATAAATCTCTTATTGTGAGGCGGTCCCTTTTCACTTACAAGTTGGTACTTTATTTTTTCATTGGCATCTTGGGATTGAATAAACTCCTGAAGCTGACCTTTGGGGTTAAAGCCCCCTTCTCCTACTTCAATCATTTGATTCAGGTCTCCCAACCATCGTAAGACGCAAGCCTGGGTAGTCTTCCATCCACCATCGAGAAAGATGGCTCCAATGACTGCCTCGATTGCATCCTCCAAGGTGGATGGACGCAAATGACCCTGATTTTTTCTTTCGGTGCGGCTGACTTGAAGCGCTTGAGGGAGGCCAAGTTTTGATCCGAGTGAGGCCAGAGTTGTTCCTCTTGCCAAAACCGCTTTTTTTCTACTGAGGTCTCCCTCGTCAAGCTTGGGGTAGAGTCGGTACAAATTATGGGACAAGATGGCGCCGAGAATGGAATCTCCCAGGAATTCCAGCCTTTGGTTGTCTTTTTTACCTTTGTTGTGTTCGTGAAAAGAGGGGTGTGTCAAAGCTAACTCAAGAAGTGAGGGATCATGAAAACAGTATCCCATACGCTTTTCCAAAGCCTTGATCTTTCTCTCTAGTTCGTCCGGAACCCCGGGGTCTCCCCTTTTTTTGCCAAGAACCCCGGACAGTTTCCTGAGAAACTTCATCCGTTGATCCGACGGTCGTTGAAAAAACGCATTTTGATCTCATTTGCAAGAGCCGAGTATGCGATGGCTCCGGGGCTTTGTCTGTCGTACTCGAAAATGGTTTTTCCGAAACTTGGGGCTTCGCTTAAGCGGACGGTTCTTGGAATGGCGGTTTTGAAGATCTCCTTGGGATAATGTTTGTTCACCTCAAGCCAAACCTCATAGGATAGCCGGGTTCGGTTGTCGTACATGGTCATTACGATACCACCCAGAGACAACTTTTCGTTTGCTCCGGAATTCTTCAATTGGGTGATGACGCTGACTATTTGATCCAATCCCTCCAATGCCAAATATTCGGACTGCAAGGTTACGATCAAATGATCCGCCGAACAAAGTGAATTCATGGAAAGAAGGCCTAGAGTTGGCGGACAATCGATTAGAATCGCTTTCAATCCATAATTCCCCTTTAGGCTCTCGAGGCATTTTCGGAGTTTAACCAGATAACTTTCCTGCTGACTGAGTTCCAATTCAGCGGCAGCCAAGTCTAGTTCCGATGGAACGATCCAAAGGTTTTTTCTGCCGGTGGATTGTACGCGGCTGGCAAGATCGCTTCCTGAAAGGAGAGGCTCGTAAACTCCGAAGCCAGGTTTTTTTTCCATTCCCAGGCAACTGGTCGCGTTGGCTTGGGGGTCCATGTCCACAATAAGGGTGGGAATCCCCATAACCGCCAGAGCATGCCCAAGGTTAACGGTTGTCGTGGTCTTTCCGACTCCTCCTTTTTGGTTGGCTATGGCTAAGGTTATCGCTGACATCGTTTTATCAAAACCTAAGATTCGGCGCTTTGCTGTCGAGTGGGAAAAGGGACGAGCGATAATTATGAGGAAGCGACTTACGCCGGCGACGAACCACAGAAAGGCAAACCTTATTGAGGGTATTGCTTCAGGTATTCCGATCTCAAACAGGATGCAACCACAACATTGACCCAATTCCCCTCCGTCTTGGTATGTTCTCGAAGTACTCCCTCACGCCTCATTCCTGATGCCTCGACGGCGTTCACGTGAAAGGGCCGGTTATCAAAAGAATGCATCGAAATCTTATTCAAGCTAAGGGTCATAAAGGCAATCCTCATCAGTAAGTTGATCAGTACACTGCAGTCGGTGCCGTATTGAAAGGCATCCTGCACCCTTTCCGTTTCCAGAAGAAAAAAGGCCTTGGCTCGCAAATCCTGCCAATTGAAGTCATAGAGACTGGAATAACCAATGAGTCTGTTTTCCGAGGTGAACCGAAGGAGGATCAGGTTAGGCTTTGATTGTGAAAATTGTGTCTTAACCCTCTCGTTGAAGAATTCGGTTTGCTGAGTCGAAGTCAGGGGTTCGTTTTGATGAAGGCAGGCAATCTGTTCGTTTCTCCACTTCATGATGGGGTCAGCGTCTTCCATCTTGATCGAAGTTAGTTCATAGCCGCGAAACTGGCCCCGATAACCGGAAAGCGCAAGATAACCACCGGTAGGGGAGGACGCTTGCGAAGTGAACTTTTTGAAATCCATCTGTTAATGTTTGGAAAGAAACCTTGCGAGTTCGGAAATTACTTTATCCTGATCGATTTGCGTAAGTGTAGGGAATAGGGGAATGCTTAGGCAACCTGCAAAATATTCTTCGGCTCCAGGCAGTCGCAAGTTTCCAACGAGTTTTGCGAAGTAGGGATGGCGATAGAGAGGAGTATAATGTATTTGAGTTATGATGCCCAAGCCTTTGAGGAATTTATATGCCTGGTCACGCAATCCCTCCTCTTTGAATCGGATGACGTAGAGATGCCAGGAATGCCCATCCGTGAGGGCTGGTCTGTCGATGCGCTCCGAGAAAGGAGGAGCGGAGAGTGCCTCGTCGTACCGTTTGGCAATCCGTTTTCTCGCATTTATGGATTCATCCAGTTTGCCAAGCTGCGACCTTCCCAATGCAGCCTGAAGATCCGTTATCCTGTAATTCCATCCCAGGTCCACTTGTTCGTACTTCCATGGGGTAGGGTGTTTGTCGTCAAATGGTCGCACAATCCCGTGGCTTCTAAGAGCTTTGCATCGATCGGCGACTTTAGTCAGGTTGGTTAGGACGGCTCCTCCCTCACCTGCGCAAATGTGCTTAACCGGGTGAAAACTGAGACAAGCCGCTTGAGTCCACTTGCAATCTCCGCTTGTTTCGCGCTCGCTCCATCCACCCGGTGAATGGGACGCGTCTTCCACCAGTTTCATTCCATACTTTTCGGACAAATCGGCGCATTCCTTCAAGGGTGCGACTTTTCCGGCGAATGAGACGGGGGAAACGAAATTGCAATGATCGAGTTGCTCTTCGGATAAACTTTCAAGAATCCGTTGCAGCGAATCAAGGTCTATGATCCCATCCGCAGGGTTGACGTCGCAGAAAATGACTTTGGCTCCAAGATAGCGAAAGGCATTGGCAGTCGCGGAGAAAGTAACGGCCGGCACAATGCCGACACTATCCGCGCTTGCCCCCAAGGACGCATAGGAAAGATGAATGGCTGCAGTGCCGCTGGAGCATGCGATTGCGTGTTTGACCTGAAACCTCTTTGCGAGAGCTTTTTCAAATAGATCAATTTGAGGTCCTTGAGTAAGAAAACTCGAGTTCATCACTTCCATGACGGCATCGAAGTCCTCTTGAGTGAGACTTTGTTTGGAGTATGGGATTTGGGTCACTTTATTAGGTAAAAGCATGAAATTTCTTATTCCAAGCCCAATCGCGCGACAATAGTTTCTTGCTCAAGGGAATAGCTTGGATTAGCTTGTCTAAATCATGAAGGTAGTCGGTTCGGTCATTGCGCGCTTGGGAAGCAAAAGATTAGTCTACAAGAACATATTGCCCTACAAGGGCGTCCCTCTTGCTCTGCGCGCAGTGAGGACGCTGATTGCCTGTGACTTTGTGGACCAGGTGGTGCTTTCGACGGATAGCGAATTAATTGCAAGAACATGTATGGGGGAAAAGGTCGAAATTTTGCAGCGACCCGCTGAGCTTGCCGAGGATGCGGTGGCCTCGGTTCCGGTTTTTCAGCACATTGTAGAACATTTCCCCTGTGACGTTCACCTGAATTACAACTGTAACTTCCCGGAATGCCCGGAGGAGGTGTTGAGGAAGGCAATCACGATTGCGAGCGAATCCGGTGAAGCTCTTTCGGTTCCTTACGCAGCCTGGGCTCAGACTAGCGATTGCCTGAAAAGCTATGAGGATCCGATGAGGATTACCGCAGTAAGGTTTGACGCTAAGGAAGTACACCCAATTGACGTGCATACAATGGACGAACTTTTGCAAGTTCACCGAGAGAATCAGCATGATTTGTCCTGGGAAAATTAAAAAATCCAAATTTTCGGTAAAGTTTTCAGATTTTGGTACGACTTTAAGGGGTGAGATAAAATATCCATGGATTTAACAAGCACTTCATCGATTTCAAAGTCACGATGGCTTCTCAGCCTCTTGGCATTCCTAACCTATAGCGAATCTCATGCATTCGAGACTAAACGGTTTGACGCGCCTCCCCCCAAGCGGCCTGGCTATCTTTCCTTCGCTACGCCCCCAACTTTGAGGTTCGCCCCCGCTCCAATCGTTGCGGACAGAAGGGATCTCTTGCTCCCATCCGTGGTTACTCCGTCCGCGGAAATCAATTTGATCGAAACGAATGCAACCGTTGAGGAGAGTGATTTTCCCGTCACCGATTACTCGGAGTCGCCCGAGGAGGAGGTTGAAGCCCCTGATTTAGGGAATTTGGAGATTCCTCAGGTTGCGCCTCCCATTGAATTACCCTTGGCGGATCCATTTTCCGCCGCGAATTCGGATGCGATCAACTCCACCGATGAACTCATGAAGGTTTTTGACCGGTCCAAGATCGACGCCGGAAACGCACGCATTGCAATTCCTTTCGTTCCCCCTTACACCGTTGCCCCCGAAAGTATGAAGATATCCTCTCGGTCAACTTACAGGAGGGTAAGAAGATGAATCGCACGACTCCGTTTCTCTGCTTCTCAGCATTTGTTGGATTTGCCTATGGGTTGTTTGCTCAGGATGACGTTCGCCCGCTTAAAACGATCGACGAGGTGATTGAGGGCATTGATTCCCTACTTGATGACATTGACCGGACTTCGGGGAGTCAAGTTCCCGCTCAACAAGCCTCGCCTCAAGATACTTTCTTGCCCAACACTTTCGAGGGCAATTCCCCCGATGCGGATATCGATCGTTCCTACCGAATGCAGAATGAATTAATGCTTGAGAGTTTGCGTGATGGCCAACCTGCGGTCGCAGCTAGTGAGCCTTTGCCTGCAACCAACCTCGACGACATCAACCCCGAAGGTGGTCAGATTGAACAACCCCCCTTGCGGTCACCTCTTCCGATAACCGGGGCCATAACCAGTGACTTGGATTATAAGACCGCATCGCTGGAGGACCTGTTGCGCGAAGTGGAACTTCTACAATTGCCCGAATTCGCGACTCCATTGAATATTCCGGACGCATCTGCAGTTGCTCAACCAATGCCCGTCATTCCTTCGTCCCCGACCTCGGCAAAGCCAGAGGAGGAACTTGTCACCAATGAAGTCGTATCCACACCTCTTCTTGATCCGACCCCAGTCTCCAACATTCCCATCGATATCGAGGAATACACCGTACTTGGTGAACAGATTGATCAAGAACTGAAGGAAAAGATCAGGGAAGCCATCATGGAAACCCGCCTGGCATCCTCCGGTTCCAATAATCCATTCGTGACAAGGTCCGTATTCAAAGCGACTGCCTATTGCAATCGAGTGCTGGGCCGACTGAACGCGCCGCATCACAAAAGGTATCGAAGGGACGTATTGCTGTCATTGATAAATATGCATGAGCGCAACCAAGCTTGGGTGGATGCCGCAAAGAGTTATGAACGCTTTATCGAAGAATTTGCAGCAGACGAAAAGTATCCTTTCGAAGATCATGAGGATGCTCCGGGCATCCCCGATTTGCGGGCAGGTCTTGGCTCCGTTGAGAAGTTGCTGGAAGGCCAGAAGAGAGGAGCTCCCACTATCCCCGAAACTCACATCAGAACCGGAAAGATTTACCGTTCCTTGGGGGCGCACCGTATGGCATTAAACAAATTTTACGATGCGATCAATGCAACCCTTACGATCCCGAGCAACAAGGCCTTTGAACTGGCTGAAAGGAGAAAAGGAAATGCCTTGGAACATAGGATGGATGCCGAATCCAATCAGGCGATGTTCGAGATTGCCGAGACTTTCATGGATTCCGAGGATTATGCAAATGCCATCAAATTCTACGACAGACTTTGGAGGTTGGAGCAGTTGGAGGACACCGATCGGGCCGTGGTGCGCTTTAATCAGGGACTTGCGCATTACCGGCGTGCGAGGGACACTCTACGCAAGCAGGAGAGAATCGAGAGGATGCCCAGGGACCAGCAAGTCCCCATGGAACTTGATTATGACCAAACCCCACGAGCCGATTTCGCTAAAGTGAAGGAAATCCTTCGAGGATATGGTACGCTCTACCCCCAAAGCCATTATGTGCCCGAGTCCCATTATCTACTTGCTCTGACTTACGAACAATTGAATCAGGACGAGGAGTCGATCAAGGAGCTTTTGGTTCTTCTTCGTGAAGCGGATTTCAATCCGGAACTCATTCTGAATCTTGAAAGCACAAGAGCCAAGGGGGATCGTGATTATGCGACCATCAACGAGTTGAAGGGCATTTGGAATTTCTGGAAAAAGAAAACTGGAAATTACTTGGCCAATAAGTTTTTTGAAAACGCCGAGTACTTCAATGCTTACAGAATTTATTCGGCCTTGCAGGACATAGATCCTTCTCCTTCATGGCAGGTTCCCGTGCTTTATCAAGTCGCTCTTTGCGAAGAAAAGCTGGGTAATTACGTGCAGGCAATGGAAACCTATTCTTCGATCGAGGATTACGTTAATTCGGTGAAGGAAGCGCGAGAGGACATGGCAAACAACGAGTACCTAAATTTTGTGTTTGGAATGGCCAAGTGGCGAAGGGAGCAACTTGAGGACACGCGGGCAATCCGTCAGGCAGTCAATCGATATGGCATTTATACGATTCCAAGCAGACCGGATCCGGCCCTTCCCGCCTTTGAGTGATTGGGGCGGTTTTTCTGCGCATTCATGGATCCCCGCGAAGTCATTAAGAATCATTTGAATCTTTGCAATGAGGTTCATTCCCTCTTGTTGGAGGAAAACACCTGGCTCAAGAACGAGAAAAAGGCACCCAGTTCCGAATTATTGGAAAGAAAGAAGGTCATGCTTCCCCAACTTGAGGTATCCTTGGAGAACCTCAGGAAATTAAAGCCTGAATTTTTTTCACCCTTTGACGATTCGAAACAGTTGGTCAATGATTCCCATGCGAAGTTGTTGCAAATTTTCTACGTCGATCGTGAAAACGAGGACTTGCTGATGAAATTGACTCAATCAACGGAGAGGCAGTCTTTCAACCGTTTCACGACCTCACCGGATGAAATTGGCGAAATTCATAATCGCCTGCCTTCGGAGGATGAGGGCGAGCAACCGGAGTCCGAGGAAGAGAAGAGTTGAGAAACTCCTGCCTCTGTCACTTATAGAGGTAAATTGGCGGAAGGAGAGGGATTCGAACCCCCGGAACCGTTTCCGGTTCAGCGGTTTTCAAGACCGCCGCATTCGACCACTCTGCCATCCTTCCGAATTTTTTCTGATATAGCTTTTGGAGCTTAAACTCAAGTTTCAATCTTAAGCTTTGGGCTGGGATAGCTATTGCAAAGATTACTTTCTGCGAAAATCGATGAGGAATTTGGTCACCTTGTCCAAATCCACTTTTGAGTCGAAACTGAATGAAATTAATTTCGCATCATCCTTGGCAAGAGCGAGGGTTTGCTTGGCTCTTCCGATTTCCTGGCCGCTCGCATTCATTGCCTTGGCCAACAGTTCTCCCTCCACCGCTTCATCCGAGATGAGGTAAACGTCCACTTTGAGACCATCAACCTGAGAGGACGTCATGGTGATTTTCTTTTCCATGACCGAAGACCCAAGTGAAACTCCCTTTTCCTTTTCGAGGCAGGCGGCAGGCAAAAGGAAAAGAAAGGCAAGGGTCAGGTTCCACGGGGATTTTTTCATGATTTTTGAAGGGATGTAATTGAAAGTTTCGTATCTTGAATGAACCGGCAAAGTTTTTCAAGCATCTTGATCAGGGGCTTGCCCGTCGGGTTTGTTGAGACAAAAAAGAGTAGCCCCCCAATTGCCCGATGCGTCTCCAACTTGGAATGATTCAACCAAGGGGCTTTTTCTCAAATAAGCGCTCACGGTTTCCCGGAGTGCTCCGATTCCCTTGCCATGGATGATTCTGCCTTCGTAAATCTCCCGCTGCAAGCACTCGGTCAGGTATTCGTTCAATAGATCCTTTATTTCCTTTGGCCGAAAGCCATGAAGATCCAATTCTCCGTTAATGGGAATGCAGATCGGGTCGCTTTCGGGGATGAAATTCACTGGAGAAGGTTTTCGCTGGGAGAAGGCTTTCTCGCTTTTCCTTTGATTAGGTTTCCCTTGTCTTCGGAGAAGGACTTTCCCGGATCCTGCATGGGTTCGGCTTTCTGGTTGTCATTCTTCTTTGCCTGAAGAGGTTTGGGGGCGTAAGTCGGAGCAGGGTCGGATGATTCCTTTGGTTCATAGGCTTCCGCGGGATATTTGTCATCCAAGGATTCGGAGTTGTACTGGGGCATCTCGCACCCGGTTGAAAGGACAACGAGAAGGAATGGACTTAAGTTTCGAATCATTGGTGTATTTTGCATTCAAGAAGGACTTTGGTCAAGCAAGGTGAAAGGCCAAGACATTGCACTTGCTGTCAAAGGAGGGTTTTCGCCATGCCTTTCCGGTGAACAGGTAGTTGCCATCCTGGGAAATTTTTCTACCTTAAGGGTATGCCAACCTTCATCCTCTACGCCAATACGGATAAGCCCAATAAGGAACAGTCGGATTTCATCCATCAACAAGCCTCCGAAATCCTTGCCCATGAAATTGGAAAGTCCAAGGATTTCGTTATGACTTTCCTTCAATTCGGAGCAGACCTGAAGTTTGGCTCAAGCGATGAACCTTGCGCTTACGCTGAAGTTAAAAACGTTGGTGAGTTGTCTTCCGAATGCACCAGTTCCATCAGTTCGGCTCTGGCTGAATTGATTGAAAAGGCCCTTCATGTTCCCCAAAGCCGTTTTTATCTTGAATTCCAGGAAGCCGAAAGACGGCTTTGGGCATGGTCGGGCAAAACCTTCGGGTGAGGCGTTTACCCGCTTACCTCCAAATTAAATGCACCTTCATTCCAAACGAGTTCCTGTCTTACTAAGGGGAGCTTGGTTTGGGCTAAACAAGGCCTTTCGGGTTAAGTTGAATGGCCTCGCCATGTCTCCCTCCCAATACACCATCATGCGTTGTATTCACGAAAGCCCGGATCACCAAGTTGAGCAAAGGAAACTCGCTCGCTTGATCTTTTCCAATAAAAATAACTTGGCATCCGCTTTGTTACGATTGGAGGACCTTGGTTACGTTTACAGGGAAGATGAGAAAACCGACGCTCGGAGAAGGAACGTTTTTCTTTCAAGAAAAGGCAAGGAGGTTTATCTCAAGGCGAAAATTCTAGCCGATCACTTGCAGTCTAAGATTAGGGAAAGTCTCGGCGATGACGATTTCCAGAAGTTGATTCTCCATCTCCTGAAGTGGGAGCGTAACTTCGAAACTGATACTTGATTACGGATTTCTTTCACCAAACGCCCACCATGGATAGGTTTTCGGAAAAACAACGCTCATATGTGATGAGTAGGGTTAGGTCCAGGGACACAAAACCTGAAATGGTGGTGCGCAGGTATCTGCATCGCAATGGATTCCGTTACCGTCTGCATGAAAAGAATCTTCCGGGTAAGCCTGATCTTGTTTTGCCCAAGTATCGTTCGGTGGTTTTTGTTCACGGTTGTTTCTGGCACCGTCATCAAGGTTGCCCCAGGGCGACAATGCCTGCGTCAAGAGTTCGGTTTTGGAAAGAGAAATTTAATAAGAACCTTCTTCGGGACCATCAAAACAGGGCGGAACTCGCTTCCTTGAAATGGAAGGTTTGGGTGATTTGGGAGTGCGAGTTGGCCTCCGAAGAGAAACGCTCGTTGAACCTTGCAAAATTAAGGGAAAAAGTACTTCAATCGGTCAATACGTAGGGCTCGTTCATGCCTTGATTGACTCCATCGATGTCCTTGGAGAGTTGTTCGAGGGAACTGTTGATGAAGTTCGCTCGGTTCGCCAAGCCCTTGATTCGGTGATCCATTGAACGGTGCTGTGTCTCAATGGCTAATTTGGGTCCGGCTCCAACGGTTTGCACTTTGGGCTTCTTGATTTCAACGGTCGGCCAGAAGAACCCGAAGAGCGTCAAAGCAATTCCACATGCGGCATGATAGGAGCCGATTAAATCGCTGAAAAGGCTTGCCGCAATGGTGCCCAAGCCAAGAACAATCAGTAGTAGCGAACTGTTGAAGGAATAAATCTTTTGGGGTTTTGCGCTGATTGGATTTTTGAAATCCTCCATCAGGTTTTCCTTCGCGGATGCAAGGGAATTTATTTGGGTTTCGATGTCTCCGATTTCAATCTGGAAATTCTTTTGCTCTTGTTCCAGCTTCAATTTCCTTTCGCTTGCCTTGTCCTGATCCAAATCCCACTGACGTTGGATTTTTCCGATCAGTTCCTCATCGACTTCAGCGTCACTTACTTCAATGAATCGCTTGGTGATGAGTTTTGATTCATCGTCCATCCTGTAAAACTTCCCGAATCTTTGAAATTGATCGTCATGGGCGTCTAGAAAAGCAAGAATTTCCTCATTCTCCAATTCGCTGAATATAACCCCGCAAAGATCTTTACTGAATGAATTGAAAAGTTGAAGATTAATGGGGATCCAGTGTGTGTTGGGGTTGGGGAAAATTTCAATGAACGCATCGAGAACCGATGCCAGCACCTCCATTCTTTCAGCTTCTTCAGGTTCTTCCTGTTTGTGGAATTCCCTCATTTGGCGGCGCAGGCTCTCGTTTAGGAATAAGTCGCCATCACCGGCATCTTTTGCAACCTCGGGCTTTCTTTTGAGCCAATTGAAACAAAATGCGGCTTCTTTGGGGGAACAGAAAAACTCCAAGTTGTAACGATTGATCCTGGTAGGGTAGGATGCGAAGAGCAGATGGGTGAGTTCCTGTTCGGAAAACTCCTCAGGATTGATAGCGGATTTCTTGTTTTTTTCGCTCATTTTCAGAGTGTCTGTGTGAATTAATTTAGATGAATTATTTAAAAGTTTCAATATTTTCGATGGGATTCCTTCAGATTGCTTCTTCAAGGATTGACCATCGATGTTGGAAATCCCTTTCGAGTGGGCCAATTTCACGCATTCGTTGTCAGTAAAAGGCTGTAGGGGAATCTCATGAAGCTCTGAGAATCCAAAGTCGGCAAAGAAAGTCTCAAATGCCGTTCCGCTAGAGCTTGACGTGAAAATAAATCGAGTGTTCTTGAAAAACTTGGATTTTCGAAGGCTTTGGTTGAATTCGTTGGTTAACCAACTTTGAATTTCTTCCGGAATGAGGTCCAGGTCTTCAAAAATGAAAACTGGAGTGAACCGTTCCGGCTGAGCCTTCGACTCGGCCAGTGATTCTTCGATCAAATCAACGTACCCGGCGGCAATGCCTTTCTTGAATTCACTTGCTTCTAGTCCATGCCGCAACTCATTCTCGGCTCCGATTATGGCAGCGCCCAACTTGCGGCCGAATTCATGCAACGCAGCCTGTTTTATTTCACCGCCCGCCGTGATGCTACGACCAAGAGACGCTAGGATAGAACTTAAGTCCCGGACCTCAGTCCCGTCAACGAAAGCAACTAGGTGCCATGGGTTAAGGTTGATGAGGCGTTTTACGAGAGTCTCAATGAGAAGGGACTTTCCGATTCCTTTTTTACCTGAAACAAGGGCCGACCTGAGGGTTCCGTGTTGCCCTAATCCATTCTCCAGAAAGGAGAGCTCTCGCTTTCTTCCAATCATAGGATGAGATTAAAGACGTTTTCCGCCGTGAGGCGGGAATGGATCATGGCGCTTTCAGTCGCCTCCTGAACGATGAGATTCTTGGCGAGCTTGGTTGCCTGTGTGGCCAGATCGGAATCCGTAATCGCGCCATGAGTCGTTTCATAAGTCATCCCCCTGGTTTCGGCTCTTTGCAAATTAAAGCGCAAGTTCGAATAGGTTTCGGCAAGCTTTCCAAGCTGATATTCAAGGCTCTCCAATTCCTTTTGGGTTTGCGTCATTGCTTCGATTGCATTGGTGCGCGTTGATAAATCATAGGCCTCGAGGGAGGAAAAGCCCACCGTAGGCAGTTCCATGCTTTCCCCGAGTTCGTTTTTGATCCCCGTGGGACCATCAATGTAGTTCTTGTCAATGCGCATGAACATGTACCAAAGAGTGGGGTCCATTCTGGGTTGAACGTCGTTCGTGCCATTGCCATCAGCGTCATAAGTGGTAAGTACCTGCTCTCCATTGACCTCAAATTTTAGGACTGAGGTATCTCCAATGGTTTCGCGCGCCTTATAGCCGTGGGTATACCCGCTGACTGGAAATTCAGTCGGAGTGCCGTACACGTCGGCGACGCCATCTCCGTCGATGTCAAGGATGTTGTCCTGAGCATTGGCGTTTCCAACATTGTCCGATGCTGTGACGACAGTGGTTTTACCAGGTGAAAAATCAATTTCGAAGTAATCTCCCATGACTGGGGATCCATCGCTTTTGGTGGTTCCGTCATGAGGGCGCTGCTGGTTCGAATCGTTTCTACTTGAGTACTCGCCGGTATCGAAAAACCAACGGTCGCCCTGAAAAATGCGCAAGCGATCTCTTAGGTTCATGGGGTCCCACCAAAGCTTGATCTTTCCACCGAGCGAACCAAAGTTTTTGTTTACGTCCGTGTAGGATTGCGGTCCTCCACTTTGACCTTCCACTTCAATGGACTCGATGTTGGTGGATTTGAGGGGATCAAACATGATCTTGCCGAAGGAACGATCATAGAGAACTTGCTTCAAACTCTCAACGTGACCTTTGAATTCATTGTTGAGGGCTCGTCGCTCGACTTCCGTCGTCATGATGTCAGATGCCTCGTAAGACAATTCATTCATCCTTTTGATGGTTTGTTCGGCGAAACGCAGAACGTCAGCCTGATACTGGGTGAGCTGATACGCGTTTTGAATGTTTCTCGTAGTGGTCTTGGCAGTTTTGATTTGCGACGCGAATTTCGTGGAAATCCGCAAGGCGCCCGAATCCTTTCCGGTATCGGAAGCAAAACGATTCCCCGAACTAATCTGATCCGCAGACTTGGTGATTTCCCTTTGGCGGATGGACTGATTGATTCGGTGCTTGGAAGCTACAACTGGTGAAATGAATGACATTTCGAAAGACTAACGATGATAGGTTTTTGTAATGATTATTGGTATTTGACCCGCCGACTGGGTCGCCGCCTAAGGTCCTCCCTGACCCTAGACAACGACACCAGTTCGACTGAGTCCAATTACGTCATCGCGACGATCCGAAGTTCAATAGGTCCAATACGATGCCCATGTTTACGTTTGCTTGAGCCAATGCGGCGCTCGCTGCATAAACCTGTACGTTGTACTTGGCGTAGTTGGTTACTTCGTCCGCTACGTCGACGTCCATGATTCTACTGTTCGCAGCCTCCAGGTTTATTTTGCTCGTATCGAGGAAATCAGAGGAGAACTGCAACCTCGATGAGGTGGCTCCACTGGTGGCTCGAAGCGATGCAACCTGGGTGATTGCGGTGGTTAGATTTCCTATGTTAATACCCGAGATCGTAACCGATCCGGTTGCATTCGCGAGATTCACCCCCGAACTGACACTAAGCGCTCCCGAAATATTCAGAGAGCTTATGCTGATCGTTGGTCCCGATTCACCTCTTGACGAAATCATAACCTGCTTGGATACGGCAGATGATGAAAACAGACTCATAGAGTTGAACGTTTCGCTTTTGAACACATCCAGTTGCTTTTGCAATTCCTTGAACTCACTCGCATAGGAGGATTTGTCCGAGGTGGTTGCTGTCCCGCTACCGTAACTGGTCTTCAGTGTGGACATCCTGTCCAGAATGTCAGCTACGGATTCAAGGGCACTGTCTTGCGTATCGGTATAGGATAGGGCGTTGTCGACGTTCCTTTTGGTCGCCTCGGTCACGGTAATCGCATTCTTGAGTTTCATCGAAACCGCCAAGCCACCCGGATCATCCGAGGGTTTGTTGATTCTCTGACCACTCGAAAGACGCAGCAGGCTTTGGCTGAGCATCGATTGAGCGTTACCCAAATACAGCGAACTGTAACTTGAGGTTAAGGAACCTCCTCCTAAGTTGAGGGCCATTTTATTGTCCCCAATCTAGAGAAGAAGCAATGCCGTCGAGGAAGCCTGATTGGCCTGTGACAACATGGCGGCAGAAGCCTGAGTCAGGATGTTGTACTTCGCAAACCGAGTTGACTCCTCGGCTACGTCGACGTCCATGATCCTGCTGTTGGCGGCTTCCAGGTTTGCCATCGTCAGCCTTGCGTGATCCTCCGCTAACTGCAGTCTGGCCATGCCCGCTGCATTGGTAGCTCTGAGGGTGGCGATGTTCTCCAACGCTTTGGTGAAGAAGCTAACGCCCAACTCACCAACGGAAACCTTGGATCCTCCGCTTGCAACGGCGAGGGATTTTGAGCCACTGGCACCCGCTGCAGCCGCAGCGGTGCTAGTCCCGCTGGTGAAGGTCACCGCACTTACGAGCAGTGCCTTACCGAGGCTGACCGTGGAACCGTTCGCCCCTAGATCCGAGGTGAAGATGGTCACATTGACCGCATGCGTCCCGAAGGTCTTGCTTGACTCAGAGGAAAACAAGGTGACTCCATTGAAGGCCTCGCTTGCGATGGAATGCAGTTGAGTCTGCAGTGCTTGGAACTCGACGTTGTAGTTGGCTTTGTCGGAACTGCTTTTCAGAACGTCCATGCTCATGGACTTCAGTTCCGCCATGCGATTCACTATGGTTGCCGCACTGGTCAATGCTCCATCCTGTACTTCCGCGAAGGAAAGTGCGTTTTGGATGTTGGAAATGACCGAGCGGTTACGAGTAATCGCCGAGCTTAGTTTCATCGATACGGCAAGTCCCCCCGCATCATCCGCCGGCGTGGTTATTTTCTTACCACTGGACAGACGATTCAGGCTTTGTTGCAGTTTCGCGCTGTTCTTGTTTAGGGAAAAGGCTGCGCTATTCGCAGCCGGATTTGATAGTATGGATAAGGCCATAGTAATGAACTCCTTTCGTTATGGTTGAGGGTTTCTTATCCGAGCAGCATCAGTGCTGTGCTTTGTGACATATTCGCCTGAGCCAACATGGCTGCAGACGCTTGTGACAAAATGTTGTATTTGGCCAGAGCCGTGGACTCAGAGGCCACATCGACGTCCATGATGCGACTGTTCGCCGCCTCAAGGTTGGCCGAGGTTAGCCTTAGGTGATCTTCGGCAAACTGCAGGCGGGTCATCGTTGCTCCGTTCTCCGCTCTGAGAGTCGCAATATTCTCCAGTGCCCTGGTGAAAAAGCTGATTCCCAATGCCCCTATGCTCAACATGTTCGAAGCGTTGGCCAGAGTGATGTTACTACCACCGGTGGCTCCCGCATCCGTAGTTGCTGTTGCAGAGTTGCTGCCATTGAAGGTCAAGGCTGCCAAGAGCGTTGCCTTGTGCAGACTGACGACGGAACCGGCGGCACCTCGATCCGAAGTGAATACGCTGACCACATTCTTGTCCGTACCGAACGTCGTTGATCCGCCAGATGCAGTCGTTCCAGCAAACAGACTAACACCATTAAAGGTTTCAGCTGTAATGGACTGGAGTTGCTGCTGCAACGCTTGGAACTCCGTGTTGTAGTTTGAGATATCCGCGCTGCTCTTCATCACGTCCAGACTGAGGGACTTCAGTTCAGCAAGCCTATCAACGATTCGAGTCGCAGCTTGAAGAGCTCCATCTTGCACCTCACCGAATGATAGTGAATTTTGGATGTTTGAGATTGCAGCCCTCGTGCGGTTGATTGAGGCGGTCAGCTTCATTGAAACCGCAAGACCGCCGGCGTCGTCAGCAGGTTTGGTTATGCGTTTTCCGCTGGATAGTCGGGTGAGACTGTCCTGTAGGTTCTTGTTGTTCTTGGCTAGGTTGAAGGACGCTCGAATGGCGGCCGGATTTGTATTTATTGTTAGTGACATGGGATATATCCTCCATGATTATTGGTTATTCCCGCGGCATCATGCCGCTCGTCCGATTTTAAGCAGGTTTCGGAAACCTGTTTTGATGTATTGAGAAATGGATGTGTCGCATTCATGGCAGTGAGTGAGTGACTTGGTCTGAAATGATTCTGGTTTGGCTGTACGCAGTAAGGTGGGGAGGCCCGGTCGTTTCTGTCCTGGCAAAGTCTGGTGAATTCTCGTCAAGCATGCCTTGAATTGCCTTTGAATTATCTTCTTTCCCGTAGGCCTTGACGCATTCATGATGTTTGAATTTGCCTTGAGAAATGGAAGGGGTGCTTTGGTGCTTCGTGCCGAAGGAAGCATCTGCCGGTAACAAGGATCCGGGTGGAGCAAGGATTTTACATGGTTCGGTATTCTTAGTTGGATTCTTTTTTATGGATTCGCGGAACGAATGGATGAATATGCTGTCGGCGAATACCCTGAGTCCTTTTCCATCGATGAGTCCTCGGGTATGCCCATGCTCAACTGCAGTTCGATGAGAACTCAGGTTGGTCGAGTAACTCCTTGCGTCGGGAAAGGGAGAAGGACGGCTACGAAATCGAAGCGAGCCCATTCCGGGTTCGAACTGAGACTTTGGCCAAAGAGTCACTTGCTTGACTCCGCATGAATAGCTGCAGGACTGAATCCCGGATTCCTGAAAGCCGACGGGAAGGTGGTTGTCGCAATTCCGCCCACCATGTGAACAACAACGATCGACTGTTCCCATGAAATCATTGCTTGGCTCTGAACAAAAGGTGCTTTGTTCATAAAAGTGGGGGGGGCGAGCATGTTCTGGGACCCACTTCAATTCGATGTGAGGAGGGTCATCCACAAGCATCTCCATGATATCTGAATTATCATCCGTACGGAGTGAAGCACTCATACCTGCGTCAAAATCCCCATTGCCAGTGAAACTTGTGGTCTGCAGTGGCAAAGTTGACGAAATTGGCTTCTTACTCTTACCGGGGGCCAAATCAATGATGCGTTCGGCGCAACCGATGCCAATGGGCAAGAGCCTGACCTCGTTGAATGCGGAGAAGGACAATTCACTGTGCTGCTTGACGAGAAAAAGATATTCCTTGTTGTAGTCGTCGCGGTTGAAGTCGCAGGACGGAGCAATGCATCCGGAATTAGCCAACTGATTCAGTTGACGAAAACAAAGATTCACATTCTTATGCGATGAATCTCGAGCGTTCCCATATGAGGCAAACCTCGATGAGTTGCTGCCTTGGCACTTTGCTAAGATTCTTCGGGGGTGCATCTTCACTAGATAGGAATAAGCCCTCGGCGCGTTCGCATGGGAAAATTGATCGCAGTCATACGAAGACGCGTGCATGTAGTGCGCATT